>JAESGN010000102.1_pt1 | contig 235805 bp, 244 predicted proteins | sample 9269731 | NCBI WGS metagenome assembly JAESGN01 (sample SAMN15720683, study PRJNA650826) | algae metagenome | isolation source: Mojavia pulchra JT2-VF2 and co-occurring heterotrophs from desert soil | place: USA: Cadiz Valley, Joshua Tree National Park, CA | collected 1998-06-08 | reverse complement strand
CCGGACAGCGCCGTCGCACTCAGCCCGCCAATCTGCGACGCCGTCAGGCCGCCCATCTGCGTCGTGGACAGGCTCGCCAGGTTCGTCGTCCCCAGCGCGCCCAGCTGCGTCGCACTCAGCGCGCCGATCTGCGTGGCGCTCAGCTCACTCACATCCGTCGTGCTCAAGCCACCCAGCTGCCCATTCGTCAGACCCCGCACCTGCGTCGTGCTCAAGGCGCCAACCTGCGTCGCATCCAAGGCCGAGACGCTCGTCGCACTCAGCGCACCCACCTGCGACGCCGTCAGCGCCCCCACCTGGGTCGCGGAAAGCTCGCCCAGGTCGGTTGTCGTCAGACCCTGCACCTGCGTCGTGCTCAAGGCCCGCAGCTGCGTGCCTGACAGGGCCGCCGCCTGCGTCGCATCCAGCGCCGAGAGGTTCGTGGCACTGAGTGCACCGATCTGCGAGGCGCTCATCGCCCCCACCTGCGTGGCGCTCAGCTCACCCATATCCGTCGCCGTCAGGCCACGGATCTGCGTCGCCGTGACACCGCCGATCTGCGTGTTGGTGAGCGCCGCGACCTGCGTGCCATCCATGGCCGAGAGGCCGGTGGCTGACAGGCCGCCGATCTGCGAGGTGGTCAGGCCTGTGATCTGGGTGGTGCTCAGCGCCGCCACCTGGGTGGACGCCAGCGCCCCCACCTGGCTGACCGTCAGCGCGCGGATCTGCGTGCTGCTGAACTCGCCAATGTCAGTCGCGGTGAGGGCGCCCAGCTGCGTCGTGGTCAGCGCGCGGATCTGGGAGGTGGTCAGCGCCGCAACCTTGGTCGCATCGAGGCCCGAGAGCTGCGTCGTGGTCAGCGCCCGCACCTGGAATTCGCCGAGGACCGCCAGCTGGTCTCCGCTGAAGCTCAGCTGCGCGGCGAGGTAGGGGATCTGCGTCGCCGTCAGGCCGCGCACCTGCGAGGTCGAGAGCGCGCCGATCTGCGTGGCGCTCATCGTCTCGACGGCCGAGCTGCTCAGCGCACCGATCTGCGTCGCGGTCATCGCGCTGATCTGCGTGGTCGAGAGTGCCGCGACCGTGGTGGTCGAGAGCGCGCGGATCTGATTCGTCGAGAGCAGCGAGATGGACATGGCGCATTCCTTTTCCAGAGAGGGCGGAACACAGCATCTTGCTGTCGGGGCCTCTGAGGGGTGCTCTCTGGAAACACCACTCGCGCGTGGCGAGATTCGCAGTCGAAGGCTTATAAAGCGTGAATCAGGCGCCGCTTTTTTTCAGGCGGCCCTGCGGCGCGCCGCGGCCGCCTCAAACCCGATGGCGCCGCGCCATTGCAGCACCGAGGCCATGGGCGCGGGCCCCGGCCCCAGTCGCAGGAGCCCCGCCTCTTCCTGCCAATGCCAGGGCTGGCCGGCCGCCGCTTCCACCAGCCCGGCCGCAGCCACACGTGGCAACATGTCCAGCAGCAAGGCGGCCTGAGCGAGGCTGCCGGGCGGCAGATGCGCCACCGCATAGGGAAAGCGGCCCTGCCGCGCTGTCAGGCGCAACAGCGGCTCCCAATCCCGCGCGCGGGCCGGGATGTGCAGGGGCGTGCCGCGATCGGCCCCCTCCACGCCTTGGCCGACCGCAAGCACGGCAAAGTCGCGGCAGCGCGCCCGCCGGGCGTCAAGCCAAGCGTCAAGCCCCGCGACCGGTGCGCGCAGCGCCTGGGAAGGGCGCGGCACCTCACGCTCGAACAGAAAGTCGAGCTGAAGCAGCGCGCCGGCCTGGACGCCCCTCAGGCGGTGGAACTCCGCCACCTCGGCGCTGCGGAAGCCAAGCGCCCCCAGCGCCGCGAAGACCTCCTCCGCGCGCGCCCCACCCTGGTTGTATTCGACGAGCGAGACCTCGATCAGGATGTAGTCCGCCTGGCGGAGCACCTCCTGCCCGCCCAGCAGCACGTCCAGCTCGGCGCCCTGCGTGTCGATCTTCACGAAATCGAAGCGGCGGCCGGCCAGCACGTCATCCAGCCGGCGCTTGGGGACGGGGGTGCGGACCAGCACCTCGTCGCGAAAGAAATGCGTGTTCTCCCGGTAGAGCGAGGTGCCGGTGGATTGCAGCCATTCGCGCGTGAGGAACAGCTCCGCCTCGCCATTTTCGTCGCTGGCGGCGAAGCCCAGCACCTCATGGCCCGTCGCGGCCAGTGCCGGCAGGCAATGCGGGTTTGGCTCGACCAGCGTGGGCACGCAATCGGGAAAGACCTGCCGGAGCCCGTGGCTGAAATGGCCGAGATGGGCGCCCACATCGAGGAGGGTGCGGGGCGCATACCCCGCGAAACGCAGCGCTTCGAGCCGTTCTGGTCGCATGATGCCTCTCGCCTCGCCAGCCCTTTTGCCGGCGGCGCGAGAGTGACGGCGGCGCGTTAGCGCGCGGTTAACGGGCGGCTCAGCTCTCGGGCTTGATGTTGGCGCGGCGGATCACCGCACCCCATTTCTCGTATTCGGCGCGCTGGATGACGGCCAGTTCCTCGGGCGTCGAGGCCACCAGCTCATAGCCCAGCTCGAAGAAGCGGCGCGCCACATCGGTGTCACGCGCGGTGGCGACCGTCGCCGCATGCAGGCGCTGCACCACGGCCGGCGGCGCACCCGCCGTCATGTAGATGGCGGCCCAGGTGTAGCTCTCGAATTCCGGCAGCCCCTGCTCGGCCACCGGCACCAGCTCGGGCATGTTGGGGATGCGCGTCTTCGTCCCGGCGCCGATCGCGCGCAGCGAGCCCTGCTGCACCTGGCCGATGGCCGGCGCCAGCGCGTCGATCATGAAGGTGACGCGGCCGGCCAGCAGCTCGATGATGGCAGGGCCCGAGCCGCGCGTGGGCACATGGGTCGCCTGCACGCCGGCCAGTTGCAGGAAAAGCTCCGGCGCCAGATGGGTGATGGAGCCCGCGCCGGTCGAGACATAATTGTGCCGCCCGGGCTCGCGCCGGAGCAGGGCGATCAGTTCCTGCACGCTCGTGATGCCCGAGGCCGGGTTCACCAGCACCACATGCGGCACGCGCGCGATGAAGCTGATCGGCTGGAAATCCCGCACCGGATCGTAGCGCAGCGTGGGAAACAGCGCGGGGGCGATGCTGTTGGTCGCACCCGTGGTGCTGAACAGCGTGTGGCCATCGGTCGCGCGGGCCACGACCTCGGCGGCGATGGTGCCGCCCGCGCCGGTCCGCCCCTCGATGATGACGGGCTGGCCCAGCCGCTGCTGCAGGCCGGGTGCCAGCAGCCGCGCCGTCAGGTCGGTCACGCCGCCCGACGCGAAGGGCAGGATCATGCGCATGGGCTGGCGCGGCCAATCGGTGGTCTGCGCCTGAGCGGCCAAGCAGGGGGCCGCACCGGCGGCGGCGAGGAGGGCACGGCGGTTCATGGCGATCTCTCCAGCAAGGCTTCCGGGATGGTGACGGTCAAGGACAGGAGCCGGAAGGAGTTGGTTTTCCCATGGCCATCCAGGTTCATGCTGCCATTCACGCCGCCCTCCAGTACCTCATCCACCACGAAATTGAAGGCGTGCAGCAGCGGCAGGTCATGCCGGACACAGGCGGTGGCGCCGCGATGGCGGAACAGGGCCAGCACGCGCTCCGCCGTCACCTGCTCGGCGAGGATGGGATAGAGCTCGGGCCGGTAGGGATTGAGCGACATGTTGAGGCGATTGCCCTTGTCGCCCGCACGGCTGTGCGCGACCTCATGCAGAAGGACTTCTCGCATCGGATTCACGCCTCCGGTGCTCGCCTGCGGCTCCGCCCTCTGGCGATCCGATGCCGTCATCCCACGATCTCCCGCGCCGTCCGCACCGAAACCCGCACCGGCACACGCTCGCGCAGCACCAGATGGCTGCGCGTCAGGATGCGCGGCGTGACGCGCCACCTGGCACCCCCCGTGCCCGCCGTGCCGCAGCAGAGCATGGCCAGCACCTCCCGCGCCGCCTGGTCGGCATCGTCGCGCGTGCGGGCCTCGACGGCGAGGCGGATGCGGATTTCGGGCGGCTCAGGCCCATCATAGCCGCGCCAGAGCGCGCCATCATCGCTGTCATGCACGCTGGCCACCCCGATCAGATCCACGCGGGCGCGCACATCGAGGCCGCGGATCTTCATCCGTTCCAGCAGCACATCGGCGGTGGCCCGGGCGCGCGCCAGGGCGTTGGGGCCGGCGACGGAGACCTCGCCCTCGCCCAGCCAGCTGCCCTCGAAGCTCGCCGTGACCTTCAGCGTATCGGGGCGCGGGTGGCCGCGCAGGCCGTGCACCGCCACCCGATCCTGTCCGACTTGGTCCAGCGTACAGCCGGTAATGTCCAGCACCACATCGGGCGTGATGTAATGCGCGGGGTCGTGCAGCTCATAAAGCAGCTGCTCCTTCACCGTTCGCAGATCCACGATCCCGCCGGTATTCGCGGCCTTGGTGATGACAAGGCCGCCATCGCGCGTCACCTCCGCGATGGGAAAGCCGATATTCGCGGGGTCGGGGATGTCCTTGAAGCCGGGGTCCCAGAAGACGCCGCCGGTCACCTGGCTGCCGCATTCCAGCAGGTGGCCGGTGGCGGCCCCCAGCGCGAGGCTTTCCCAGTCGTCCGCACGCCAGCCGAAGTGATGCGCCAGCGGCGCGATGGCCAGGGCCGGGTCGCTGGTGCGGCCAGCCACCACCACGTCCGCGCCTTGGGCCAGCGCCTCCACCAGCGGTTCCGCCCCGATATAGGCATTGGCGGCGATGAGCTTCCAGGCGCCCATGTCGAGCCCCGCATCCGCCTCATGCACCGGCAATTGCCCGCCAGCGACCAGGCCCGTCACGTCATCCCCCTCGACGAGGGCGATGCGGAGGTCCGGCATCCCCTGCGCGATGGCGAGCCGCGCCACGGCCCGGGCGGCGGCGGGCGGGTTGGCCGCCCCCCAGTTTCCGAGCAAGGGAATGCCATGCTGCTTCGCCAGGGCCAGGATGGGCTCCAGCAGGCGCTCCAGCATGGGCTCGTAGCCCGCCTCGGGGTCACGGCGCTTTTCCAGATGGGCCAGGGCCACGGTGCGCTCGCCCAGCGTTTCGAAGAACATGGCCGAGGGCAGGCCGCTCGCGATCAGGCTGCGCAGCACGGGCAGCGGCGCATCCACCCGGTCGCCCGAAAAACCCGCGCCATTGCCGACGAGAAAGCGGTCCATTTGGTTCTCCCCGGACGCAAGTCTTCGCCGGGCCGCGTCAATCCGCAAGGGCCGCGCGCAGCAATTCGCCGAGCCGCGCGCAATCCCGCTCATGCAGGCTGATCGGGTTGATGGTGAGGATGTCCTCCCGCAGCCGCGCCGGGTTCACATGCACGGCGGGGCGGCCCGCACGGAGCCGGGCCTCGACGGCGGCGGCATCGGCGCAGCGCAACAGGAGAAGCGGCACCTCGCCAGCCGCGCCCTCCTCGAAGTCCAGGCCCGCCGCGGCGCGCACGGCGTCGAGCCGCGCCTGCCAGCGCGCGCGGCGGGTCGCCGCATCCTCACTGGTGAAGCGCCGAAGAGCGACCAGCAGGCCCAGCACCTCCTCGCGCCCCACCTTGCAGGAACGGCCGATGCCGGTGCGCGGGAAGAAGGCGAGTTGCGAGAGCGCGGCAAACTCCGCCGGCGCGCGGAACTGCGCGGCGGGTAGGTCCAGATCGAGCATCTGCGCCAGCGCCGCCGCCACCAAGGGCCCGCGCCCCGCGAGGATGCCCGAGGCCTGCGGCCCGCCGATCGCCTTGCCGCCGGAAAAGGCCACGAGGTCGGCGCCCTGCGCGATGAATCGGCGCAGGTTCTCAACCGGCGGCAATTGCGCGGCGGCATCCACGATCACGGGAATCCCCGCCTCCCGCGCCACGGCCACGATCTCGGGCAAGGGCGGCTCCGCATCAGGCCGGGCCACATGCAGGATGCCCGCCGTGCGCGGCGTGATGGCATCGGCGAATTCGGCCGCACTCGCATCCCGGACCCCGGCGCCAGACACACGGTCGGGGATGCCGACATCCACGAGCCGCCCGCCCGCCGTCTCGATCGCGCGGTCATACATGTTGCGCTGGCTGCGTGAGATGAGGAATTCGCAGCGGCCCTCGCGCGTCGCGGGCAGCCGGTTCATGGCCCCGGCATCGAGCCGCGTGAGGCAGGCGGCCGCCGCCAGCAACAAGGCGGCCGAGGCGCCGGAGGTGACGAAGCCCGCTTCGGCCCCCGTGGCACGGGTGAGCTCACGGCAGGCGGCTGCCTGGAGGTCCAGCATGTCCACGCTTGCCGTCGCGGCCGCGCGCATCGCGTCCGCCACCTCATCGCTCAGCGGCCCGGCGGAGAGACGCGTGTTGGTGCCATAGGCGTTGATGATGGGCGTGATACCGAATTCCTCGAAGATCATGCGCTGCGCGTCCGCCGCACGGCATCCTGCCAGAGTGCGTTCCGCGCGGCGGCTTCAGCGCGGGTCATATGGGGCAGGAAGCGGCGTTCCAGCCGCCAATGCGTGGGCGCATCGCCGGGCGGGGGGAGGAGGCCGGCCTGCAAACCCGCGAGATAGGCGGCACCCAACGCCGTGGTCTCGGTCACGGCAGGCCGGTCCACCGGGGCGCCGAGCAGATCGGCCAGGAACTGCATGGTCCAGTCGCTGCCGGCCATGCCGCCATCCACGCGCAGCACCGTCTCCTTCATGGCGGGCCAGTCGCGCCGCATCGCCTCCAGCAGGTCGCTCGTCTGCAGCGCCACCGCCTCCAGCGCGGCCCGGCAGATTTCCGCGCGGCCGGAGGCGCGGGTCAGGCCCAGGATCGCACCGCGCGCCCCGGCATCCCACCAGGGCGCGCCGAGACCGGTGAAGGCGGGCACCAGATGCACGCGCTCGGCCGGATTGGCGCGGGCGGCCCATTCGCCCGCCTCGCGTGCATGCTGGATGATGCCGAGCCCATCGCGCAGCCATTGCACGGTCGCGCCCGCCATGAAGATCGAGCCCTCCAGGGCATAGGCGCGCCTTCCGCCAAGCTGCCAGGCGATGGTGGTGAGCAGGCGGTTGCTCGACGTCACTGCCTCCTCGCCGGTCACCAGCAGGGCGAAGCAGCCGGTGCCATAGGTGGATTTCATCATGCCAGGGCTGAAGCAGGCCTGGCCGATGGTCGCCGCCTGCTGGTCGCCCGCCATGCCGAGGATGGGAATGGAACCACCCAGCAGCGTGGTCTCGCCGAAGGGGCTGGCGCAGTCGCGGACCTCGGGCAGGATGCCCATGGGCACGCGGAACAGGGCGCAGAGCTCGGCATCCCAGGCGCCGCGGTGAATGTCGAAGAGCATGGTGCGGGCCGCATTCGTCGCATCCGTGGCGTGCACGCGCCCCTCGGTGAGCCGAAACAGCATGAAACTGTCCACCGTGCCGAAGCACAGCTCGCCCCGCTCGGCCGCCGCCCGCGCGCCGGGCGTATTGTCCAGCAGCCAGGCGAGCTTTGTGGCCGAGAAATAGGGGTCCAGCAGGAGCCCAGTCCGGGCGTTCACCAGCGCCTCATGCCCGGCGGCGCGCAGCCCCTCGCAGATGGCGGCCGTGCGGCGGTCCTGCCAGACGATGGCGCGGCTGACGGCGCGGCCCGTGGCCCGCTCCCACAGCAGCGTCGTCTCGCGCTGGTTGGTGATGCCGATGCCGGCCACGTCCCGCGCCGTGCCCCCCGCCCGGGCCAGCGCCTCGCGCAGGACGGCAAGGCTATGGGCCGCGATGTCCTCGGGCTCATGCTCCACCCAGCCAGGCGCGGGAAAATGCTGTGGCAGCTCGACCTGCGCGGTGGCGCGCGGCTCCAGCCCCTCGTCGAAGGCGATGGCGCGCGTCGAGGTCGTGCCCTGGTCCAGGGCGAGCAGCAGGGGCATGGCGTTCACTCCCAGGTGTTGGGCGAGAGAGTGGAAGGATTTCCGGCAGGGTCAACCAGGGTTTGACGCGGTGGGAAGCCGGCCCGACAATCAGGCCACAGCCGAGGAGCAAGCCCATGCCCGTGAACAACCGCATCGCCGCCCTGGCGCCCGAGATCGCCGAATGGCGCCAGACCATCCATGCGAATCCGGAGCTGGGCTTCGAAGAGCACGCGACCAGCGACCTGGTGGCCGAGAAGCTCGCCTCCTGGGGGATCGAGGTGCATCGCGGCATCGCCGGCACGGGCCTCGTGGGCGTGCTCCGGAACGGCAACTCCGGCCGCTCCATCGGCCTGCGCGCCGACATGGACTGCCTGCCGATGACCGAGGAGACGGGCCTGCCCCATGCCTCCAGGACGCCCGGCAAGATGCATGCCTGCGGCCATGACGGGCACACGGCGATGCTGCTGGGTGCGGCCAAGTACCTCGCCGAGACCCGCAATTTCGACGGCACGGTCAACTTCATCTTCCAGCCGGCCGAGGAAGGTCCGGGCGGCGGGCGCGTCATGGTCGAGGAAGGGCTCTTCGAGCGTTTTCCGTGTGACAGCGTCTATGGCATCCACAATGACCCCTCCCTGGCGCTGGGCGAGACCTCCATCGTGGCCGGCCCCATCCTGGCCTCGGCCGATACGGTCACCTTCAAGATCCGCGGCCTGGGCGGCCATGCGGCGCGGCCGCACATGGCGATTGACCCCGTGCTGATCGGCGCGCAGCTGGTGGTGGCACTCCAGGGCATCGTCTCGCGCCGGGTGGATCCGCTGGACAGCGCGGTGCTGTCTCTCTGCATGTTCCATGCCGGCAGTGCCTCCAACGTCATCCCCGAGACGGCCGAGATCAAGGGCACCATCCGCACCCTCAAGAAGGAGACGCGGGCCGCGATGGAGCGCCACATCAAGCGCATCGCGGCCTCCGTCGCCGAGGCCTTCGAGGCGGAGATCGTGGTGGAGTGGAAGTCGGGCTACCCCGTCACCGTGAACCATGAGCGCGAGGCCGACCTCGCCGCCCAGGCGGCGGCCAAGGTGTTCGCGCCCGAGGGCATCATCCGCAAGCGCCCGCCCATCATGGGCGCCGAGGATTTCTCCTACATGCTGGAAAAGCGCCCTGGCGCCTTCGTGAAGCTCGGTCAGAAGGCACCGGACGGGAAGGGCGGCGTGCCCGTCCACCACCCGAAATACGACTTCAACGATGATGCGGCACCCTATGGCGTCGGCTTCTTCAGCGCCCTGGTGGAACAGGAGTTGCAACGCGGCTGAGGCCGCCCAGGGATGCACCCCCGCCGCGGCTCGCGGCGGGTTGCGCCTTGACGGCGCGGAACCTCGACAGCTAGACGCTCGCGGGGATGCGGTCACCCGCCAGGGAATGATTTGCGACCGCCCTTCGCCTCGCCTTTGCGGTCATCGAGGTCAACTCCAAGCCAGGCTTGCGGCAGCGAAAACCAGGATTTGGAACATGCTCGCGCAGCCGGACCCGCTTCCCATCGTTGTGGACCTCGACCACACCCTGCTGCGGACCGACACGCTCGACGAGACCTTCATCCGCGCGCTGTTCCACCAGCCCGCCGCTGCCGCCGCTGCCCTGCTCGCCCTGCCCCGCGGCAAGCTCGCCGTGAAGGCGGCCCTGGCGCACGCCGTCCCGCTCGACCCGGCTTCCCTGCCGCTGCGCGAGGAGTTGCTCGATTGGCTGCGCGCCTGTGCCGCAGCGGGCCATACGCTGCATCTCTGCACGGCAGCGCACCAATCCGTGGCCGATGCCGTGGCCGCGCATCTGGCGATTTTCGACAGCGTCATCGGCTCCACCGGGCACAACCTCAAGGGGGGAGCCAAGGCCGCCGCCCTGGCCGAACGCTTCCCCGCCGGCTTCGTCTATGCGGGCGACAGCCGCGCCGACCTGGAGGTCTGGCGCCAGGCGGCCGGGATCATCCTGGTCAATGCCGCACCCGCGACAGCGGCGGCGGCGCGACAGCTCGGCCCGCCCGTCCTGGCCGAGATCGCGGGGGAGCGCGCCACGCCGCGCGACTGGCTGCGCGCGGCGCGGCTGCACCATGCCTCGAAGAACCTGGTCATCTTCGTGCCCCTGATCCTCGGCCAGGGTTGGCGCGATATGGGCCAGGTGCTGGACGCGCTGCTGGGCTTCGCGCTGCTGCTGCTGCTCACCTCCTCGACCTATCTGCTGAACGACCTGGCCGACCTGCGCGCCGACCGCGCCCATTGGTCAAAGCGCCACCGCCCCATCGCGGCCGCGCGCATCCCGATCCGCGCCGCCCTCGCCGCCGGTCTTGGCGGCGTCTCGGCGGCCCTGCTGGCGGGGCTGCTGTATTCACCGCCGCTCTTCCTGGGGCTCGCCGCCTATCTTGCGCTGACCTTGGCCTATTCCTTCGGATTGAAGCGCGTGCCGCTGCTGGACACGCTCATCATCGCGCTGCTCTTCGGCCTGCGCATCCTGGTCGGCGTCGCCGCCCTCGGGCAGCCGGTCTCGGGCTATCTCATGACCTTCGCGCTGTTCTTCTTCTTCTCGCTGGCGACGGCGAAGCGGCACACCGAGATCCTGCGCGCCGGGCCGGATGGCGCGCCCGCGCTGGCGGCGCGCGGCTACCGGCCGGCAGATGCCGAGCTGACGCTGGTGGTGGGCGTGGCGGCGGCACTCGGCTCGCTGATCGTGCTCGTGCTGTATCTGATGCAGGATGCCTTCCTGCGCGTCCCCTATGCCGACCCCTGGTGGCTCTGGGCGCAGCCTTTGCTGGTCGCCATCTGGCTGGGCCGCATCTGGCTGCTCTCGCATCGCGGCGAGATGCTGGATGATCCCGTGAGCTTCGCCATCCGCGACCGGACGAGCTGGGGCCTGGGGGCCGCGGTCGGCGTTGCCTACCTGCTTGCCCTATGAGCGGGGTGCGCGGGGTCGAGACCTCGGGACTGATGAGCTGGGGCCGCACCGAGCGGCCACCGCAGCTCGCCTTCGCGCCCTCCTGGCCGGATGAGCTGCCGGCCACGCTGCGCGCGGCGGTGGCAGCCCGGCCCGCGCATGGCGTGCTGGCCATGGGCCTGCGCCGCTCCTATGGCGACACTGGGCTGAACCCCGACGGCGCCGTCCTGCTCACCACGGGGCTGAACCGCGCCATCGCCTTCGACCCCGAGACCGGAATCCTGCGCGCCGAGGCCGGGATCAGCCTGGCCGCCCTGCTGGCCTGGCTGGTGCCCCGCGGCTTCTTCCTGCCGGTCACGCCGGGCACGCGGCACGTCACGCTGGGCGGCGCCGTCGCCAATGACGTGCACGGCAAGAACCACCACGGCGCCGGCACCTTCGGGCGCTGGGTGCGCGCCCTTGGCCTGTTGCGGTCGGACGGGACGGCGCACACGCTGGTCCCGGGCGATGCGCTCTTCGCCGCCACCGTCGGCGGGCTTGGCCTCACCGGCCTGATCACCTGGGTCGAGCTGGCGCTGCTGCCGATCACCAGCTCCCGGATGGAAGTGGAGGATGAGGTCTTCGAGGACCTCGACGGCTTCTTCCGGCTGGCTGAGGCCTCCGCATCCTGGGATTATACTGTCGCCTGGGTGGATTGCCTGGCGAAGGGCGCGGCGCTCGGGCGCGGCATCTTCTCGCGCGGGCGGCATGCGGCGGCGGGCGGACTCAGCGCGACGGAACCGCCGCGGCTGCTGCGGATGCCGATGGATGCGCCCGGCTTCGCGCTGAATCGCCTGACGCTCAGCGCCTTCAACTCGCTGTATCTGGCGATGGGGCGGCGGCGCTCGGGCCGCGCGCGGCAGGTGCCCTATTTGCCCTTCTTCTATCCGCTGGACGGTATCGCGGAATGGAACCGCCTCTATGGCGAGCGCGGCTTCTTCCAGTACCAGTCCGTCGTGCCGCCCGCCGCGTCGCGCGACGCGACGCGCGCGATGCTCAGCGCCATCGCGGCCGCCGGCGAGGGCTCCTTCCTCGCCGTGCTGAAGACCTTCGGCGCCCTGCCCTCGCCGGGGCTGCTGTCCTTCCCGATGGAGGGCACCACGCTCGCGCTCGATTTCGCCAATCGCGGGCCGGCGACGCTGGCCCTGCTGGCGCGGCTCGATGCCATCACGCGCGAGGCGGGGGGGCGGCTCTATCCCGCCAAGGATGGCCGCATGCCGGCCGACATGTTCCGCGCCGGCTACCCGGCCTGGGAAGGATTGAAAGAGCATATGGACCCGCATTTCTCCTCTGGCTTCTGGCGCCGGGTGTCCCAGCCATGACGGCGCCGCGACGCGTCCTCATCCTGGGCGGCACCTCGGGCATCGCGGTCGCGACCGCGCGCCTTTACGCAGCCGAAGGGGCTGTGATCGGCCTCGCAGGGCGCGATGCCGCGCGGTTGGAGGCCGTGGCCGCCGACCTCACGGCGCGCGGCGCTTCCGCGGTCCCGGTTTTCACCCTCGACCTCGCGGCCGAGGCAACGCCGGCCGAGCGCCTCGCCGAAATGCGCGACGCACTGGGTGGCCTGGACGACGTGCTCCTAGCCTATGGCGTGATGGGCCCGCAGGCGGAGGATGAGCGCGACCCCGCCATCGCGCGCCACACGCTGGATGTGAACTTCACCTCCGCCGCCCTCTGGGCACTGGCCGCCGCCGCGCTGATCGAGGCGCAGGGCCGGGGGAGCCTGATCGTGCTGGGCTCCGTCGCGGGGGATCGCGGGCGGCGCAAGAACTTCGTCTATGGCGCGGCCAAGGCCGGCATCGCGGCCCTGGTCGAGGGCATCGCGCATCGCTTCGGCCGGCCGGGCGCGCCGCCCGGCATCCGCGCCGTGCTGGTGAAGCCCGGCCCCACCCGGACCGCGATGACCGCCGGGATGCCACGCGAGGGCGGCACCTGGGCCGATCCCGAGGATGTGGCCCGCATCATCCGCCGCGCGGCCGACCGGGGTGGGCCCATCGTCTATGCGCCCGGGCGCTGGCGCTGGATCATGCTGGTCATCCGCCATCTGCCGGCCCGCATCTTCAACCGGCTGGACATCTGATGGCGCAGCGGATTGTCATCACCGGCGCCGCCGGACTGGTCGGGCAGAACCTGATCGCCCGCATGGTCGAGCAGCCGGGGCTCGACCTCATCGCGATGGACAAGCACCCGGCCAACACCGCCATCCTGCGCCGCCTGCATCCCGGGATCACGGTGATCGAGGCCGATCTGGCGCAGCCCGGCCCCTGGCAGGCGGCCTTCGCCGGCGCCGATGCGGTGGTGCTGAACCAGGCGCAGATCGGCGGGCTCGACCGCGCCGAATACATCGCGAACAACGTGACGGCGACCGAGCGCGTGCTGGAGGCGATGGCGCAGGCACGCGTGCCCTACATGGTCGGCATCTCCTCCTCCGTCGTGAATTCCCGCGCGCAGGATCTCTATGTCGAGACCAAGACGCTGCAGGAGAAGCTCTACCTCGAGAGCGGCATTCCCTGCGCGATCCTGCGCCCCACGCTGATGTTCGGCTGGTTCGACCGCAAGCATCTGGGCTGGCTGCGCCGCTTCATGGACCGCACGCCGGTCTTCCCCATCCCGGGCGACGGCAACTTCCTGCGCCAGCCTCTCTATGCCGGCGATTTCTGCGCGGTGATCGCAAGCTGCCTTGCGCATCGGCACGCCGGCACGCATGACGTCTCGGGGCTCAACACCATCACCTATGGCGCGCTGATCCGGATGATCCATGACATCGTGCAGCCGCGCGCGCGCATCGTGAACATCCCCTACCACGCCTTCTGGGCGCTGCTCTGGCTCTACGCGAAGCTGGACCGCAACCCGCCCTTCACCGTGAAGCAGCTGGAGGCGCTGGTGATCCCCGAGACCTTCCCCGTGACCCACTGGCCCGAGCGTTTCGGCGTGGCGCCGACACCGCTCGAGGACGCGCTGCGCCGCACCTTCACCGACCCGCGCTATCGCGACGTGGTGCTGGAGTTCTGAGCATGACCCGCATCGTCATCCTGGGCGCTGGCGCCATGGGCCTCGCCGCCGCACAACGCGCGGTCACCCTCGGCGCCGAGGTCGAGCTGATCGAGGCCGACCGCGAGCCTGGCGGCATGGCCGCGCATCTCGATCTCGGCGGCGCTTCGATCGAGCGCTTCTATCACTTCGTCTGCAAGTCCGACGCGCCGACCTTCGCCCTGCTGCGCGAGTTGGGCCTGCCGGATGCGATGCGCTGGGTGCCGACCTCCATGGCCTATTTCATGCGCGGCGGCCTGCATCGCTGGGGCGATCCCATGTCGTTGCTGCGCTTCCCGCATCTCTCCTGGGGGGCGAAGTTCCGCACGGGCCTCCAGATGTTTCTGACCACGCGGCAGAACGACTTCGCCAGCATCGAGCGACTGACGGCACGGCAATGGATCGAGGTCGGCTCGGGGCGCGAGGTCTATGAGACCCTCTGGAAGCGCCTGCTCGGCCTGAAATTCTACGAGCATGCCGACCATGTCTCCGCCTCCTGGATCGCGACGCGGGTGCGGCGCATCGGCCGCTCGCGCCGCTCCATCTTCCAGGAGGAGCTGGGCTATATCGAAGGCGGTTCGCAAACGCTGGTGGATGCGCTGATGCGGGACATCGCGGCCAAGGGCGGCCGCGTGGCGCTGGGCGAACCCGCGGCCCAGGTGCTGACCGAGGAGGGCCGCGTCACCGGCGTGCGCACGGCAACAGGGCGGGATGTGTCAGCTGACCAGGTGATCTCCACCGTGCCCACGCCGCTCATTCCGCGCCTCGTGCCGGACCTGCCCGAGGCGCTGCGCGCGCAATACGCGGCCATCGAGAATATCGGCGTCTGCTGCGTGCTGCTGCGGCTGAAGCGCAGCGTGACCCCGCATTTCTGGGTGAACATCGTGGATGACGAGATCCCCATCCCCGGCATCATCGAGTTCAGCAACCTCCGTGCCGCCGCCGGTGAGGACGCCATCGTCTATGTCCCCTACTACATGCCGGTGACAGAGCCGCGCTGGTCCTGGAGCGATGAGGAGCTGATCGCGGAATCGCTCGCCTGCATCGCGCGGGTGAACCCGGCCGTGACGAGGGCGGATTTGGTGGAGGCGCGCGTGGGCCGCCTGCGCCATGCCCAACCGGTCTGCGGCCCCAACTTCCTCGACACGCTGCCGCCCGTGCGCACACCCATCGCCGGGCTGCAGATCGCCGATACCTGCTTCTACTACCCCGAGGATCGCGGCATCGCGGAGAGCGTGCGCCTGGGCCGCGAGATGGCCGAGCACGCATGCGGCTGACGCCGGAGCTGCTGCGCTTCGTGCTCTCGGGCGGCGCGGCGGCGGCGGCCAACGTGGTCTCACGCATCCTGTTCAGCCAGGTGATGCCCTATTCGCCGGCGATCATCCTGGCCTATGGCGTGGGCATGCTGACGGCCTATCTGCTGATGCGCCGCTTCGTCTTCGCGTCATCCGGCCGCCACACCCAGGACGAGGCCTCGCGCTTCATCCTGGTCAATGCGGTGGCGGCGGCCCAGGTGTGGGCTGTTTCCATGCTCCTCGCCCGCTGGCTGCTGCCAGCCTTGGGCTGGAGCTGGCAGGCGGAAACACTGGCGCATATGGCGGGCGTGGGCAGCACCGTCCTGACCAGCTACGTGCTGCACAAGCGCTTCACCTTCCGCCCGAGGAACGACGGATGAACCGCCCGAGCTGGCTTGATCCCCGGATCCTCCGCTGGAGCCTTCCCTCCCTGGCGCTTTCCGCGGCCGCCCTGGGCGGCGCCCTGCTGATGGGCGCCATGCTGCTGCGCTCGCTGTGGCTCTCGCACACCGCGATGCCCTTCATGGACCAGCTCGATTATCCCGGCACGAGGGAGATCTGGGCGGTCCTCTTCGGGCGGCACAATGAGCACCTGATCCTGCTGCCGAAGCTGGGCTTCATGCTCGACCTGGAGCTGGGCGGGAGCAACGCCTTCAACTTCGCCACCATCCTCGCGATCCAGCTCGGCCATGCGCTGCTGCTCGGCTGGATGGTCACCGCCGGCAATACCGAGTGGCGCCGGCCCGATCTCGTCGCCCTCGGTCTCGCCCTTGCGGTCTGTTTCTCGGCCCTGCAATACGAGAACCTCTCCTGGGGCTTCCAGACGCAGTTCGTGGGCGTCTATGCCCTGGCGACGGCCTGCTTTGCCGTGGTCTTCCTGGGGGGCACCGGGATGCTGGCCACGCTGGGCGCCTGCCTGCTGGGCGCGGCCGCCATGCTGAACATGGCCAATGGCGTGCTCGTCCTGCCCATCGCGACGACCCTTGCCCTCCTGGCCGGACGGCCCTGGCGCCAAGTGCTGTCCTATGCGGTTGCGAGCCTCCTGCTGGTGGGCGTCTTCGCCGCGGGCCATGTCTCGCCGGAGTACCACAGCTCCCCGCTGGATGTGCTGCGCAGCCCAGGGAGCGTGGCCACCTATGTCGCCGTCTTTTTCGGGCGCCCCATCGTCGAAATTCTGCGCCTGCCCGTGGCGGCCGATGGCACCGGCCTGCTTGCCTGCGTGCTGATCGGCGGCGCGGGTCTGGCGCTGGCCGCCGGGCTTGGCCTGCGCGCCCTGCTGAAACGGCGCTCGCTCAGCCCGGTCGAGTTCGCGCTGCTGGCCGTGATCGCCTATATCGTCGCCTCCGCCACCGTCACGGCGGCGGGGCGGCACAGCTTCGGCTGGATCCAGGCGACCAGCCCGCGCTACGGCACGCCGGCGCTGCTGTTCTGGGGCATTCTGGCGCTCTGGCTGCAAGTGCTGGCCCATCGTGGCGGCCATCTGCGCGCGCTTGGCGCCTCCACCGTTCTCGTGGGCGTCGTGCTGATCCTGCTGCAGCAGCAGCCGCGCTCCCTCGCCGTGCTGGAAGGCTTCGTCGCCATGCGCTACCCGGCGGAGACCGCGCTCGTCGCGGGCGTGACGGACGAAGACGCCTTCCGCTCGGTCTACCCCATCCCCGAGGCGGTCGAACCCCGTATGCAGGGGCTGCGCGCGTCCCGCCTGTCCATCTTCGCGGCACCCCATGCGGGCTGGATGGGCCGGCCGCTCGAAGGGACGCTGCGCCTCCTGCCGGCAGAGCGCTGCATGGGCGCCATGGATGGCGCCCGCCTGGTCGGCAGCGCGCCGGCGCGCGTCACCGCCGCCACCGGCTGGGCCTGGGACCGGCAGGAGAAGACGCGCGTCAACCGGGTCGTGCTGGTGAACGAGGCGGGCGTGATCGTGGGCTTCGGCCGGGGGCCGCTGCGGCGCGGCGATGTGCCGGCCAGCACCGGGCGCGCCGTGCCCGACACCCGCGTGGGTTGGGTCGGCCACGCCGCCACCGGGCGTGGCACCACCTTGCGCGCCTATGCCCTGGCCGAACCGGATGCCGCCTGCCCCCTGCCCGGCGCCATCACCCTCGCGGAATGACGCGCCCGCTCAGTGCGAGCCGGCGAAGGCCAGCATCATCGCATAGACTTCGCGCGTGACGCTGGAGAGGGTCCGGCCGAGCTCCTCCAGATCGGCCACCTGGTCCACGCGCTTGCCGAACTTCTCCTGCTCGGCCGAGGTCAGGATGAAGGGGATGATGCCGGTGGACCGCGCCAAGCCGATCATCAGCGAATCATGCGGCTCGGGGATCTCGTTGCTGAGGAGCACGGCGCGCAGGCGGGCGCGCACCTCCATCACATCCAGCTCGCCCTCGGCCGCCTTGGGGTAGCGGCGGTCGGGGAAGACCCAGAGAAAGCGGCCCTCCTCCTTGCGCAGCACGCCCTTGGCGACGAGGTTTTCCAGCAGCTGGCCGCGCAGGCGGTCCGCCTTGCGGCCGATCTCGACGATCCAGTGGCGGCTGTCGCGTTGGCCCGGCGTGGTCGCGATCATGGTCAGCGCCTCGTCCAGCACCGGGTCGCCCGAGGGTGTGGTGCTGGTCACCATCAGCGTCTCGAGGTCGGTGTCGATGCTGCCATTGAGCGAGAGCTGCATGAGGATGGCGCTGGCGATGGCGTAATCCCCGGCCGGCGCAGGCAGGCCGATCGGGCGGCCCGTCTTGTCGTCGAGGAGGAGGAGGATGATCTCCTCGGGCATGGTGAGCTTCATGGGCGGGGCCTCCAGCTGGTTGGCGCGATGTTGTTCGCAGCCGCTTCGTCTGTCCAGGGTGAGGCGTGGCACATGAATTGCTGGCAATGCGCCAGGGTCGGACATTCCGGCCCGCGGAATCCCCTGGCGAAAGGCACTCCCCCATGGATATCGGCGTCTTCATCCCCATCAACAACAATGGCTGGCTGATCTCGGAAAACGCGCCGCAATACATGCCGAGCTTCGAGCTGAACAAGACGGTGGTGCAGAAGGCCGAGGGCTATGGCGTGGATTTCGCGCTCTCGATGATCAAGCTGCACGGCTTTGGCGGCAAGACGCAGTTCTGGGACCACGGGCTGGAAAGCTTCACGCTGATGGCGGGCCTCGCTGCCGTCACCAGCAAGATCAAGCTCTTCGCCTCGACCGCGGTGCTGACCATCCCGCCCGCCATCGTGGCGCGCATGACGACGACGATTGATAGCATCTCGGGCGGCCGCTTCGGGATCAACATCGTGTCGGGCTGGCACAAGGTGGAATACAGCCAGATGGGCCTGTGGCCGGGCGATGCGCATTTCGGCAAGCGCTATGACTACAGCACGGAATATGTGCAGATCCTGAAGGAGCTCTGGGAGACCGGCGAGAGCAATCTCAAGGGCGAGTATTTCCAGATGGACCATTGCAAGCTCAGCCCGCCGCCCAGCAAGCCGATCAAGATCGTCAGCGCCGGCCAGTCCGACCGCGGGATGGAATTCGGCGCCACCTATTGCGACTACAATTTCTGCCTGGGCGAGGGCGTGAACGAGCCGACGAAATCCGCCGCCGTCCCGGCCCGCGTGCTGGAGCACGCGAAGAAGACGGGCCGCGATGTCGGCGCCTACATGCTGTTCATGGTGATCTCGGACGAGACGGATGCGGCCGCCATGGCCAAGTGGGACAGCTACGAAAAGGGCGCCGACCGCGCCGCACTCGCGCATCTGCTGGGCCATGCGGCGCAGGATGTGAACACCGAAGCCAACTCGATGGCCGCCGCCGTGCAGCGCAACCCCTCGCCCATCAACTTCAACATGGGCACCATCGTGGGCAGCTACGCCTCCTGCGCGCGCATGCTGGACGAGGTGGCGGCGATGCCGGGTGTCGCCGGGATCATGATCTGCTTCGACGACTTCATCAAAGGCATGGACGACTTCGGCCAGAAGATCCAGCCGCTGATGGAATGCCGCAAGGACCGCCTGGCGCTGGCCGCCTGAACAAGAAAAGGGGCGGCCCGGATGCCCGGGCCGCCCCCTTTGTGAAGGCCGGGGCGCCGCGCGGCGCCCCGGCCTTTTTGGCTCAGCTCGCCGCCTGGATGTTGTAGCGCTGCGCCACCTGGCGGGCCGTCGCCAGCTCGCTGGTCATGATGTTCACGAAATCCTGCCCGGTCGGGATCGGATTGCGCGGCAGCGTTTGCAGTTCAGTGGTCCGGGTTACGATGGCGGGCGTCCGCATCACGGCCGGCATTTCGCGGATCATGCGCTCGGCGATCGGAGCGGGCAGGTTCTTCGGCCCCGAGATGCCGACCCATTGCGTCTGCACCAGGCTCGGGAAGCCGAGTTCGGCGAAGGTCGGGACATTCGGGAAGGCCGGCAGGCGCTGCGGCGTGGAAATGGCCAGCGCGCGGAGCGTGCCGTTGTTCATCGCCTCCACATTGGTGGTGATCGGGTCGATCAGGCTCTCGATATGCCCACCCAGCAGGTCACGCATGGCGGGCGCGGAGCCGGCATAGGGCGCGTGGTCGAGCTGGGTCAGGTTCGCCTGGCCGGCCAGCATGGCGCCCAGCATGTGCGGCGCCGAGCCGATGCCCGAGGAGCCGTAGCGCGTGGGCCGCGTGCGGGCCGCCTGGAGATAGTCGGCGAAGGTGCGGATCGGGCTGTCGCCCCGCACCAGCAGAACGCTCGACGCCTCGACCAGCAGGGCGAGGTGGGTGAAGTCATTGATCGGGTCGAAGGGCAGGCGCGGCAGGGTGGCGGCGGAATAGACCATCACCGAGGCATGCGTCATCAGGAAGGTGTAGCCATCGGCCGGCTGCTTCGCCACGTAATCCGTGCCGATCACGCCACCGGCGCCGGCGCGGTTTTCCACCAACACATTCTGGCCGAGTGCGGCGGAAAGCGGCGGCGCGACCAGACGGGTGATGGTGTCCACCAGCCCGCCCGGGGGAAACTGCGCGACCAGGCGGATCGGCGCGCGGGTCGGCCAGGCGCCGGATTGCGCGCTGGCAATGGCAGGGGCGGCCAGCAGGCCGGCGGTGGCGCCCAGAAGGTGGCGGCGATGCATCATCTGTAATCTCTCCGTCAGGCTCCCTCCGCGAGATTGCACAAACACCATGCAACCAGGCGGAGCGGAGCGGTTCCGGGAGAGTGTTACGCAAGCGGCATGCCGCGCGCCGGTCGTCAGCCGGCCTTCACGATCCCCGGCGGTTGCCAGGCCCCCCTCCCGATGGGGAGGAGGGAGGGCGCCTCGGTCTTCGGCCAGTAGAGGCGCATGACCATATAGATGGGCCCGTTGGGCGCCGGCAGCCAGTTGGCCCGCAGCGCCTCGCCCGGGTCGTCCTTCTGGATATGGATCGTCACCCCGCCATCCGGATTGCGCCGCATGCCCTGCAACATGGGCGAGTTGATCAGGTAGCGATCAATCGGGTTCTGCACGAGCAGCTGGTTGCCGCTGTGATACATCGTGACCGACCAGAAGGCGTTGACCGGCGGCAGCTGGTTCGGGCCGAAGGTCAGGGTGTAGCGGCCCTTGCTGCCATCCAGCGTCTCGCCATTCGCGGCGGTGCGGGTGAAGGGATAGGTCGCCTCCTCCGTGCTGTTGCCGTAGATGCCGGCCTTGGCCGCGACCGAGCGCAGCATCCAGTCGCCATTGTAGCCCTCAAGGCTGCCGGGGATCGGCGTGACGGCCCAACCATTCAGCCGGACGCCGGCGGCGGCCACCGCGGCCTCGACCTTGCGGTTGCCCTCGAAGGCGGCGCCGAGCAGCTCCATCCGGTCGAGGAAGGAATGCGGCAGGGCCGTGCCGCGGCCATCGATGCCGATGCTTGCCATCTGCGCGCGGATCGCCGCCTCATTCGGCTGCGGCGCGTTGAACTGCAGCGCGAAGGCGAGGAAGTCGAAGAAATGGTGCTTGGCGAGGTCGGCGCTCACGCGCGGCCAGCGGATCTCAGGTGCCGCTGGTGGCGCGGGCTGACGCAGGAAGCTGGAGAGCGGTTCCGTCCGGTAGCCGCGCTGCACCGCGACCACGTTCGGCATGTCGCTCGGGCCGAAGAGCTGGGTGCGGAAGATGGTCAGCGCGAATTGCGTGGTCGAGCGGATGACGCCCTTGATGCCGGGCGGCGTGGCACCCTGCCAGCCAGGCCCGGCCACCAGCCAGGAGCCGCCCGCCTGCCCCGTGGCGCGGCTGCCGATATAGCCGACATTGTAGGTGTTGCCGTCGCAGACCTGGACGGAGAAGTATCGCCCGGCCGGCACGTCGGGCACGGTGACGATGACGGGCTCGGCCCGCAGGTCGAGCCAGGACATGGAATAGGGGGTGTCGCTGTTGGGCGTGGGCACCGCGGTGTCGCGCCAGGTGAAGACCTGCGCGTCGTTCCAGATCGTGTTGAACGGCGCCTTGAACTGGCCGCTGTTCCGGTCGATCGCGAAGTCGTACATCACCGTGTAGTTCATCACGATGGGCAGGCCGAAGATGAAGGCGGCCTCGGCGGCCTCGGCGGCCTCGAAGCTGCCGACCACGCCGGGCCGCGAGGATTGCGCCAGCGCCGGCCGCGACAGGGACAGGGCGCCCCCGGCGGCGGCGGCACCCAGAATGGTTCTGCGAGTCGTCATGGATGATGCCTCCGAAACATGGGTTCCGCGCAGCCCCTCAACGCTGGCCGGGGTTGTGCTGGTAGTTGCCCTCGAACTGGTCGAGCACGATGGTGTTGGGCGGGTTGGCGTCATAGCTGGACGCGAGGATCAGCTGCCGGTCCAACACCCGGGTCCGGTACCGCCAGCCCGGCGGCAAGGTCAGGCGCTGGCCCAGGGTCGCGAGGCGCGCGATGGAGTTGTTGGGGTCCGCTTTCAGCGAGAGGCTGAACATGGTGTAGACCTCGCCCTCAGGGGTGATCAACTCATGCACCCGCTCGCCGGCGTTGAAGATGAAGGTGTTGGTGCGCCTTGAAACCAGCGGATGGTAGGCTGGCGGCGCGGCCGAGACGAAGCTTTCCAGATTGGGAACTTCGAAGGTGCCATAGACGTAGAAGGGGAGCGAGTTCATCACCCGCTGCGCGCAGTTGTTGTAGGCGGTTGCGGTGAAGCCGTTCGCGACGAAGCGCCTTGGCCCATTGAAGAAGACGCCGTCGCCGCCGAACTCGCGCCGCAGTGCCTCGGCGTTCAGTGCGCGGAAGCGCGCATCCGTCACCTGGCTGGTGCCTTGGGAGTTGGTGCCCAGCGTGTTGAAGTAATTGCCGACCCCGGCCGGCCCGCCGGGAACACGGTTCATGAAGAGCACCTCGTAGAAGGCCCTGCCGCGCCAATTCTGCCCGCGAACGTCGCAGGGATCGGTCAGGGCGACGGAAGGCGCAGGTGCGGGAGCGGTGTGGGCGACGGGTTCCGGGGTGGGGGCACAAGCCACCATGGCGGTCATCGCCGCAGCCACGACGAACACCCGCGAGATATTCGGCCTTCTCTTCATTTTCAGTTCTTTCAAAAAATGTAAGGGCATCTGATCAGGCGCTGGTTGGCCCATCAAGTGCAAGATCGGCGCGGTCGGTGGGTCGATCATGACCAAACTGGACAATCTGGAATGGCTCGAAGCATCGTCGGTCACGAACCGCGCCCGCTTCCACACTGCATGTGCAAAGGCCCTGTCCGGAAGCATCTGCCGGCAAAATCGCCCGTTCGGGATAGCTTTTTCACCCTGGGCTGCGCGCGGTCATCATCGCCGCTGCCCGACCGCGACCTGACGATCTCGACGCCGCGCGGCGACAGACCTCATGGAAGCGGCGCGCGGTGACCTGAAGGGTCACCATGGCCTTCAGATGGAACGGAGCCGATAGAGGTAGAGGTCGCCCACAGTCTCCGCGACGGAGCGGTTCAGCGCCTCCAGCCGGTTCAGCAGCATGATCCGCTCCTGCCGCGCCGCGAGCAGTTCGGGCGGCAGCAGCAGCGGCAGCAGGGCGGTGGCGCGGGCCAGGCCCAGCAGCAGCGCCTCGCGCGGCTCGGGGATGTCGTCCGTCGCGATGCTGCGGGTCAGGCGGGCGCGCACCTCGCGCGGCTCGGGCCGGTCCTCGGGCTTGAGGTAGCGCCGCTCAGGGAAGACCAGCAGGACGCGGCCATCCACGCGCTGCAGCAGGCCGCGCGCCATCAGTGCCGAGAGCACGGCAGGGCGCAGGCCCGTCTCCTCGCGCGCCAGGAGCATGAGCGCGCCGCGTGAATCCGTGGCGTCGCGCAGCAGCGGCAGGCCGGCATCCAGCACGGCATCGCCGGTCGGCGACGCGTCCAGCACCTCCAGCCGATTGCGGTCCGTATCCACGCGGCCGGCCAACGCCAGCTCCATCAGGACGGCGCCCGCCAGCGCGATGGAGGCGGCGATACCCTGCCGGCCGATGGCGCGGCCCGTCTCGTCATCGAGGGTGAGGAGGACGATTTCCTCCGGCAGGGACAGCATCGGTTCACTCCGCCACGGCCGCCGACCAGGGGGACATCGTATCCGTCACCCCGACGCGCATGCCGGCCTTTTGCTGGATCATGTTGGGGCAGGCGAAATTCACCGGCATCACCGCATGCTCCACCACCTCCACCGGGGCGTCGGCGGCCAGGGCCGCGATCACCGCCTCGCCCAGGCGGCGGTCGGCCGTGACGCCATCCGGCCCGCTCACATCCAGGCGCGGGTGGTGAGACGCGGCCTCGGCCTCCATCGCGAAATCCAGCGCATAGGAGAACACCTGGAAGACGGCCGCCATGATGCGCCGCCCGCCCGAGGCGCCGCCGGCGAATTCCGGCATGCCCTTGGCGTCGAGCGCGATCACCGGGCACATGTTGCAGAGCGGCCGCTTGCCGGGCGCGATGGCATTCGCACTGCCCGGCGTCGGGTCGAACCACATCACGCCATTGTTCATCAGCACGCCCGAGCCGGGGAGGACCATCCGCGACCCCATGGAGGAGAGGAGCGTGGTGGTCATCGCGATCATCATCCCGTCGCGGTCGGCGACGGTCAGGTGGGTGGTGCAGCTGTCCGCCCCCTTGGGCTCGGCATCGCCGAGGCCGGCCAGGCGCTCCGCATAGGCGGCGCGGAGCGAGCGGGCGAGATGCGCGTACCATTTGGCGTCCGGCACGGCAGTGTAGGGCGCCGCCTCCATCAGCTCCATCAGGCGCGACAGGGTGGGGGCGGCGGTCAGCCCATTGGCCAGCATCCACCTCCGGCCGCGGAATTTCCGCTCCAGCGCCGGACGCACCACGGCGGCGCAGGACGCCAGATCCTCGGTGGTGACGAAGCCGCCCATGGCCTTCATGTCGGCGGCGATCGAGGCCGCGACATCGCCCGTGTAGAAATCGGCGAGGCCCGCATGCTGCAAGCGCTCCAGCGTGTCGGCCAGGCGGCCCTGCGGGAAGAAGCCGGGCGTGCCCTGGTAGGGCGGCACGGGCGGCAGGCCGCCCGGCAGATAGATGCGGGCACTCTCGTCATATAGGCGCAGGACCGCGGCGCTGTTCGCCACCTTCAGCGTGGTGAACCAATCCTGGCTCAATCCGCGCTTCGCCAGCGCCACGGCGGGCGCCATCACATCCTTGATGGGCATGCGGCCATGGCGCTTGTGCAGCTCGGCATAGCCGGCCACGGCCGAGGGGATCAGCGCCGATTTGGGCCCATGGATGTTCACGTCCCCCACCACCTCGGGCCAGGCGAAGAGGTCGTTCTTGAGCCTGCCGGTCAGCGGATAGGCGGAAGGGTCCAGGCCGCGCGGCGCGACGGGGCCGAAGTCGAAGGTCTCGGCCGGCCCACCCGGCTTCATCACCTGGGTGAAGCCGATCCCGCCCAGCCCGCTATTCCAGGGCTCGACGGTCGCGAGCGCGAAGGCCGCGCCCACCGCCGCATCCGCCGCCGTACCGCCGGCCCGCAGGATCTCCGCCCCGGCCTCCGCCGCATCCCGCGACTGGCTGGCGACCATGCCGCCCTCGCCCCGCGCCGCGGGCTTGCGGATGATCCAATGCTGGGAGACATGCGGAGGGAGGGTCATGGGCGGTTCCTGCGACGTGCTGTGCGCCATGCTCCGATGCGGCGCGGCGGGCCGCAAGATGCCGGGGGCGCGGCCAAGCCGCGCGGGTGCTGGCGGGCCGGTTCAGCGCTGGCCCGGCACCATCTGGCAGTCCAGGATGATCAAGCGGCTCAGCGCCTGGGGCGTGAGCGGTTCGGTCCCGGTGCCGAGCACGAACACCCGGCTTTCGCGGCGCAGCACGCGCTGCGGGGGCGCGAACTGGAGCGGCGGTTGCGCCATGAAGCTCACCATCAGGTCAAAGTAGGTTCCATTGGTCGCCGTGACCTCGTAGCGAAACCGCAGCACCGCGCCGCCAAGTGCCACGCTGCGCGCTTCGGTCCTCATGCCTTCGCCGGCGCAAGAATTGACGGGGCTGTAACTGCTCTGAGCCGCCGCGCGCGGGAGCGGTGCCAGAAGGAGCAGAAGGGCCAGGATGATGTGCATGCTTCCCAACTTGCCAGCACAGCGCGGCAGCGTCCAACAGGCAGCACCGATGATGGCCATCGGCTGCGCCGCATGGCACGCGCGCCGCCCCCTTCCGCACCGCACCATAACTGGCGTAAACCGCGCGCGACTGTTCACTTCGGAGCTTGGTGATGAGCCTTCATGTCGCGCCCGTCCTGAAAACCTTCATCGAGGCCGAGGTTCTGCCCGGGACCGGCGTCGCGGCCGATGCCTTCTGGGCCGGGCTGGCCGGGCTCCTCGCCGATTTTGCCCCGCGCAACGCGGCGCTGCTGGCCAAGCGCGACGACCTGCAGGCGAAGATTGACGCCTGGCATCGCGACCACGCCCAGAAGCCGATGGATGCCGCCGCCTATGAGGCCTTCCTCCGCGAGATCGGCTACCTGCTGCCGGAGCCCGAGGATTTCGCCGTCACCACCCAGAATGTGGACCCCGAGATCGGCGCCGTCGCCGGCCCGCAGCTCGTCGTGCCCGTCAACAATGCCCGCTACGCGCTGAACGCCGCGAATGCGCGCTGGGGCAGCCTCTATGACGCGCTCTACGGCACGGATGCGATCCCCGAGGCCGACGGCGCCGAGCGCGGCCGGGGCTACAACCCGACGCGCGGCGCCCGGGTCGTCGCCTTTGCCCGCAAGGTGCTGGACCAGGCCGTGCCGCTGATGGGTGCGGGCCATGCCGAGGCGCTGAAGTACCAGGTGAAGGACGGCGCGCTGTCCGTCACCCTCCAGGGCGGCGGCGCCGTGCCGCTGCGCCACCCCGCGCAATTCCTGGGCCATACGGGCGAGGCCGCCTCGCCGACCGCGCTCCTCTTCGCGCATCACGGCCTGCATCTGGAGCTGCGGATCGACCGCACGACCGAAGTGGGCCAGACCGACCCGGCCGGCGTGACCGACCTCGTGCTGGAATCGGCACTCTCCACCATCCAGGATTGCGAGGACAGCGTCGCCGCCGTGGATGCCGCCGACAAGGTGGATGTCTACCGCAATTGGCTCGGCCTGATGACGGGGAGCCTCTCGGCCGATCTCGAGAAGGGCGGCCGCACCATCACCCGCCGCCTGAACGAGGACCGGAGCTACACGGCGCCCCAGGGCGGCACCGTCACCCTGCCCGGCCGCTCGGTCATGCTGGTGCGCAATGTCGGCCACCACATGATGACGGATTGCGTCACCTGGAACGGCGCGGAAGTGCCCGAGACCATCCTGGACGCGCTGATCACCTCGGCCATCGCGCTGCATGACATCAAGGGGAAGCGGCTCAACAGCCGCACCGGCAGCGTCTACATCGTGAAGCCCAAGATGCACGGGCCCGAGGAAGTGGCCTGGGCGGTTGAGCTGTTCGGCCGGGTCGAGCAGATCCTGGGCCTGCCGCATGCCACGCTGAAGATGGGCATCATGGATGAGGAGCGCCGCACCACGGTCAACCTCAAGGCCTGCATCAAGGCGGCGGCGGACCGTGTCGCCTTCATCAACACGGGCTTCCTGGACCGCACGGGCGACGAGATCCACACCTCGATGGAAGCCGGCGCCATGATCCGCAAGAACGATATGCGCGGCACGGCCTGGATCAAGGCCTATGAAGAGTGGAACGTGGATATCGGTCTGCTCTGCGGCCTGCGCGGCCGCGCGCAGATCGGCAAGGGCATGTGGGCGATGCCCGATGCCATGGCCGCGATGCTGGAGCAGAAGGTGGGCCACCCCAAGGCCGGTGCGAACACCGCCTGGGTGCCGTCCCCCACCGCCGCCACGCTGCATGCGCTGCACTACCACCAGGTGGATGTCGCCGCCCGCCAGGCCGAGATCGCCGCCGGCGGCCGCCGCGGCAAGCTCTCGGACCTGCTGGACATCCCCGTCGCCAGCAACACCAACTGGCCGGCCACCGACCTCCAGGCCGAGCTGGACAACAACGCCCAGGGCATCCTGGGCTATGTGGTGCGCTGGATTGACCAGGGCGTCGGCTGCTCCAAGGTGCCGGACATCCATGATGTGGGTCTGATGGAGGACCGCGCGACGCTGCGCATCTCCGCCCAACACATCGCCAATTGGCTGCGCCACGGCATCGTGACCGAGGCGCAGGTGGTGGAGACGATGAAGCGCATGGCCGCCATCGTGGACAAGCAGAATGCGGGCGATGCCGCCTACACGCCGATGGCGCCGGGCTTCGACGGCGTGGCCTTCAAGGCCGCCTGCGCCCTGGTGCTGGAAGGTGCGGCCCAGCCCAATGGCTACACCGAGTTCCTGCTGACCCAGTACCGCCGTATGGCCAAGGCGGCCTGAGGGCTTTCTTCCCGGCCCGCCCGGATTCACGCTAGCCTCCCCGGAAACGGGGAGGCTCTCATGATTTTTCGCCAGCTCTTCGACAGCACCTCCAGCACCTACACCTACCTGCTGGCCAGCCGGCCGGGGGGCGAGGCGCTGATCATAGACCCCGTGCTGGAGCGCGTGGAACGCTACCTCAAGCTGATCGAGGAACTGGACCTCAAGCTCGTGAAGGCGGTGGACACCCATGTCCATGCCGACCACCTCACCGGCCTCGGCGCCCTGCGCGACCACACCAGATGCATCACCGTGATGGGCGAGCAGAGTGGGGTGGACGTGGTCTCGATGCGCGTCTCGGATGGCGACCGGCTCTCGATCGAGGGCATCAGCCTCGGCGTCATCTACACGCCCGGCCACACCGATGATTCCTACAGCTTCACCCTGCCCGACCGCGTCTTCACCGGCGACACGTTGCTGATCCGCGGCACCGGCCGCACCGATTTCCAGAATGGCGATGCACGCCAGCAATATGACAGCATCTTCAACCGCCTGCTGAAGCTGCCGGAGGAGACGCTCGTTTTCCCCGCGCATGACTACAAGGGCGACACGGTGAGCACGATCGGCGAGGAGCGGCGCCACAATCCGCGCCTCCAGGTGCGCTCGATCGAGGAATATGCGGCGCTGATGGCGGGGCTGAACCTGCCCAATCCGAAGATGATGGACGTGGCCGTGCCCGCCAATCTGCGCCAGGGCCTGCACCAGGAGGAGGTGGCCCGGCGTGGCTGGGCGCTGACCGCCGAGGCCGCGCAGGGGCTGGTGGGCCAGCCCGGCGCCGTGCTGATTGACCTGCGCGAAAAATCCGAGCGGGAGCGGCATGGCTGCATCCCCGGCGCGCTGCACGCCCCCTACCCCGACCTCGCGGAGAATATCGGCGGGGGCGGTGTGCTGCATGAGCTGGCGACGGCCACCGGCAAGCGGCTGGTCTTCTTCTGCGCCTATGGCGAGCGCTCGGCCATGGCGGTGCAGGCGGCGCAGGATGCTGGGCTGAGCCAGGCCGTGCATATCGAGGGCGGCATCGCGGCCTGGAAGAAGGCCATGCACGCCTAGCGGGTGCCTTCGCGCCCGCGGCGTGGCATAAGCCCGCCGCAACCAACCGAGCCCCCTCATGATCCGCCTCGACAACATCAGCAAGCAGAACGGCAAGCAGCTTCTCTATATCGAGGCCTCGGCCAGCCTGCAGCGCGGCGAGAAGATCGGCCTGGTCGGCCCCAATGGCGCGGGCAAGTCCACCCTCTTCCGCATGATCACCGGCGAGGAGCCGCCGGATGAGGGCCTGGTGCTGGTGGATCGCGGCGTCACCATCGGCTTCTTCAGCCAGGATGTGGGCGAGATGGCCGGCCGCAGCGCAGTCGCCGAGGTGATGGACGGCGCGGGCGATGTCAGCAGCGTGGCCGCCGAACTGGCCGGGTTGGAAGCGGCCCTGGCCGACCCCGAGCAGGCCGACAAGCTGGACGAGATCCTGGAGCGCTTCGGCGAGGTGCAGGCCCGCTTCGAGGAGCTGGGCGGATACGCGCTGGAGGGCAAGGCGCGGGAGGTGCTGGCCGGCCTCTCCTTCAGCCAGGAGATGATGGAGGGCGATGTCGGCAAGCTCTCAGGCGGCTGGAAGATGCGCGTCGCACTCGCCCGCATCCTGCTGATGCGCCCGGACGTGATGCTGCTGGACGAACCCTCCAACCACCTCGACCTCGAGAGCCTGATCTGGCTGGAGCAGTTCCTGGGCGGCTATGAGGGCGCGCTGATGATGACCTCGCACGACCGCGAGTTCATGAACCGCATCATCAACAAGGTCATCGAGATCGATGGCGGCTCGCTCACCAGCTATTCCGGTGACTACGAGTTCTACGAGCAGCAGCGCGCCATGGCCGAGAAGCAGCAGCAGGCGCAGTTCGAGCGCCAGCAGGCGATGCTGGCCAAGGAGATCAAGTTCATCGAGCGCTTCAAGGCCCGCGCCTCGCACGCCGCCCAGGTGCAGAGCCGGGTGAAGAAGCTCGACAAGATCGAGCGCGTGGACCCGCCGAAGCGCCGCCAGGCCATGTCCTTCGAATTCCTGCCGGCGCCGCGCTCGGGCGAGGACGTGGTCAACCTGCGCGGGGTCCACAAGCGCTACGGCAGCCGCGTGATCTATGACGGGCTGGATTTGCTGATCCGCAGGCGGGAGCGCTGCGCGGTGCTGGGCGTGAATGGCGCGGGCAAATCCACCTTGCTCAAGCTCGTCACCGGCGCCACAGAGCCCGATGAGGGCAGCGTGGCGCTCGGCGGCAGCGTGCGGATGGCCTATTTCGCGCAGCACGCCATGGAACTGCTGGAGGGCGACCAGACCGTCTTCGAGGCGCTGGAATCGGCCTTCCCCCGCGCCCCCCAGGGCTCGCTGCGGGCGCTGGCGGGCGGCTTCGGCTTTTCGGGCGACGACATCGAGAAGCGCTGCCGCGTGCTCTCAGGCGGCGAGAAGGCCAGGCTGGTGATGGCGCGCATGCTCTATGACCCGCCCAATTTCCTGGTGCTGGACGAGCCGACCAACCACCTGGACATTGCGACCAAAGAAATGCTGATCGGGGCACTCGCGCAGTATGAGGGCACCATGCTCTTCGTCTCGCATGACCGGCATTTCCTGGCGGCGCTGTCCAACCGCGTGCTGGAGCTGACGCCCGAGGGCATCCACCAATATGGCGGCGGCTACACGGAATATGTGGCGCGCACGGGCCATGAAGCGCCGGGGCTGCGCGCGGCGTGAGGTTCAACCACACGGCCCACCGGCTGGACACGCGGCATTTCGAGACGGTGGTGGAGATGCTGCGCGACGAGCTTGGCTTCGTGATCTTGCGCCGGACCGAGCGCTCCATCTGGCTGCGCCAGCCCGGCAGCAACATTGACCTCCAGTTCAGCCGGAGCGAGACCGCCAACCGCGACGCGGATAAGCAGCGCTCGCAGGTCTCCTTCCTGAGCGACACGCCCGAGGCAGCGCTGACGGCGCTCGCCGCCTGGGCGCAGGCGCGGGGCCTTGCCGCCAAGGTCGGCGCCTATTCCGGCCGCGAATTCTACCTCGACCTGCCTGAGGCCTTCGTGGATTTCGTGCTCGAGGCGATGCGCCCCGAGCTCGCCGACTACGACGTGAAGGCTTAGTTCACCGCCGAATTCCGGCCGTGCCACATGGAGAGGCTGAGTGGCGCAATCACGTCGCCATCCCGCCCGGCGTAATCATGCTTCGCGGCATCCCGCAGCATCCGCGCCTGGGATTCGGCCAGGATGCCGGCCGCCTCCGTGACGTTCAGCCGTGTTGGCCTTCCATCGGCCCAGACGGTTTCGCCGCCCACGATCACGCGCCGCACCGCGCGGTCGGCCGCGTGGAAGACGAGGCTGCGCACCGGGTCGCGCGGTGGCTGCATCAACGGGTGGCCGAGATCCACCAGCGTCACATCCGCGGTTGCCCCGGGCGTGAGGCGCCCCAGATCCGGCCGCCCCACCGCATCCGCACCGCCCACCGTCGCCGCATGGAAGACGCTGCCGGCATCGGCCGCGTGCAGGTTCCGGTCGGCGTTGCGGGCGAGGATCACGGCCAGCCGCATCTCTTCGATCAGGTTGTGCGGCGCGCAATCCGTGCCGAAGCCCATATTGATGCCGCGGGCGCGGTACTTCCCGAAATCCTGGAGATGCTCGCCATAGCGCGCGAAGGGCGAGGGGCAATGCGCGACACTCGCGCCACTGTCGGCGATCAGGCCGATATCGGTGCGGGTGTGCCACCGAATGGAGGAATGCTCATCCACGAAGATGGCGTGCCCCAGGATGCTGCGCGGCGTGAGCAAGCCAATGCGCGATGCCCACTGGATCGGCGTCTCGCCATGGCGGCGGATCATTTCATGAATCTCCACCACCGCCTGGGAGATATGGGTGGTGAAGGGGCGCCCCGTCTCGGTGGCATAGGCGATGCTCTCGCGCAGCATCTCCTCTTCCACGGTATCAATCTGCGCCGGGAAGACGATGCCGGTCAGCCGGCCGCATTCATGCGCCTCGGCCTCCTGCATCACCTGCTTGGCGGCGGCGAATTGCCGCACGGCGTCCTCGCGATTCCACAGCCAGGTCACGGTCTGCGGTGCCGACATGCCCCAGCGCGCCGCCGCATAGCCCGGCCCCGCCCAGACGCGCATCCCGCTCTCGGCCATGATGCCGAGCCATTCGGGGAAGGGGCGCGAGAGATCCACCACGCTGGTCACACCGGCGGCCAGCATCTCGGCATAGGCGAGGCGCATGGCCGCCGCCTGGCCCGCCTGGTCGAGTCGCATGCTCTGCGAGCGTTCGAAGAGGCCGCTCATGAATTGCTCGGGCACGCCGTGGTCGTCGCGCACGCCCCGATAGGCGGGCTCGGTCGTCGGGTGGGTGTGGATATTCATGAGGCCAGGCATGACCAGCATGCGCCGCGCATCCACCACTTCAGCGCCCACGGGCGGCGGCGCATCGCCGGCATGCGGCGCGATGCTGGCGACCTTGCCGCCCTCCAGCAGGATATCGAGGTCCTGCCCATAGGTCTGGCGCCCTGCGGCGGCGTCCCACAGCGCCCCCCAGGCGACGCCGCGCAGGAGGATCGGCTGGGACATCAGACCTTCTCCAGATTCCAGTAGAACAGCGCGGGCCCAGGCAGCATGCCCCGGATGTTGCGGCGATGCGCGATCACGCCGCGATACTGGCCGAGCGGGATGTTCGTCACGGTCTCGACATGCAGCCGCTCCAACTGCGTCAGGATTTCGCGCCGCTTCGCTGGGTCGGCCTCGAAGGTCCAGGCATCGTTCAGCGTCTGCACGCGCGTGTCGCAGGGCCAGCCGAACCATCCGCTGTCGCAATGCCCGACGAAGACGTTGAGCAACGGGTTCTGGATGCCCGTGATGGTCGCATTGGTGCAGAAGATGTTCCAGCCGCCCTGCCCCGGCGGGTTGCGGGAGGAGCGGCGCTGCACGACGCCGCTCCAGTCGCTGGCGATCACATCCGCATTCGCGCCGATCCGGCGCAGCGCCTCGGCCGTCATCAGCGCGAGGGGGGCGAGCGTGGCGTTGTCGGCCGGATTCATCACGACGATGGGGCGGCCATCATAGCCCGCCGCGCGGAAGGCCGCGGCGGCCTCGGCATCCGTCATCCGCGGCCAGCCCAGGTCCTGGAAGCCCGCATCGCCGCCCGGCGCGCAGCCGAAATTATGCCCGCATTCGCGCGAGGGGATGTCCCGCCCGATGCTCGCCAGCAGGAAATCCGGCTGGCGGATCACCGCCATCAGCGCTCGCCTTGCCGCCACATTGTTGAAGGGCGGATGCAGGTGGTTCAGCGCCATGAAGAACTGGTAGCCGAGCGGGTCATTGGGGGCGACGACCACATCGCGCGTGCGGGAGAGCATCGGCACGAGATCGGGTGCCGGGCTCTCCAGCAGGTCGAACTCACCCGTCGTCAGGCCATTGGCGGCGGTCGCGACGTCGGGGGTGTAGAGGCTCTCGATGCGGTCAATCTTGGCCACCTTGCCGCCGGCCGCCTGGCTCGGCGGCTCGGCGCGCGGCACGTAGTCGCGGAAGCGCTCATAGACCACGCGCGCGCCGGGGTTCCATTGCTCGCGGATGAAGCGGAACGGGCCCGAGCCGATGACCTCGGTGATGGCGGTGTTGGGATCGGTCCGCGCCAGGCGCTCCGGCATCATGAAGGGCACATTGCTGTCGATCTTGCCCAGTGCCTCCAGCACGAAGCCCACGGGGCGCGACAGCTTGAGGACGAAGACGCGGTCATCGCGCGCTTCCAGGCTCTCGGTCACGCGCATCAGCGCGCGGCCCATGCCGTCGCGCGCACCCCAGCGGCGGATGGAGGCCACGCAATCGGCCGCGCGCACCGGCGCGCCATCATGCCAGCGCAGCCCCTCGCGCAGGCGGAAGGTCCATTCGCGCTGGTCGCCGCTGACGCCGAACTCATCCACCATCTGCGGCTGCGGGCGGTTCTGCGCGTCCATCGCGAAGAGCGTGTCCCACACCAGGTAGCCGTGGTTGCGGGTGAGGTAGGTGGTGGTCCAGATCGGGTCCAGCGCGCGCAGATCGCCGATCGGGACGGAGCGGATCACCCGGCGCGGGTCCTGCGCCATCGCTTGTCGGCTTTCGAGGGAGAGCAGCGCTGGGGCGGCGACCAGGGGCAGATGGCGGCGGCGGATGGCCATGCGGCGGAACCCTTTTCCTGCGATGTGACGGGAGCGTGAAACCGTGCAGCGCAGCATGCAAGCGGAATCCGCGGTTGCAGGCGAAGGCACCCTTGCCGCGCGGCGCATCCGCCGCAATCCTGCGCGCAGCATTCCAGGAGCCACGCCATGCCCCGCCGCGTCACCCTCGCCGCTGCCCAGTTGGGCCCGATCCAGAAGGCCGAAGGCCGCGACGTCGCGGTCGGCCGCATGCTGCGCCTAATGGAGCATGCGCATCGCCGCGGTGTCGAAGTCGTGGTCTTCCCCGAACTGGCGCTGACCACCTTCTTCCCGCGCTGGTATGAGGAGGACATCGCCAAGGCCGACCATTGGTATGAGCACGCCATGCCGTCGAACGAGACGGCGCCGCTGTTTGAGGCGGCGCGGAAATACGGCATCGGCTTCCACCTGGGCTATGCCGAGAAGACGCCGGACGGCCATCGCTACAACACCGCGATCTACGTGCACCCCTCGGGCGAGGTCGTGCTGAAATACCGCAAGGTGCATCTGCCGGGGCACCGCGAATACGACCCGATCCGCAAGGTGCAGCATCTCGAGAAGCGCTATTTCGAGGTGGGCGACCTCGGCTTCCCCGTCATCCGCGCGCCGGTCGGCGAGCAGCAGGCCAATATCGGCATGATGATCTGCAATGACCGCCGCTGGCCCGAAGCCTGGCGCGTCATGGGCCTGCAGCAGGTCGAGATCGTCATGCTCGGCTACAACACGCCCAGCCTCAACATGGATAATCGCGGCTTCGAGGCGCATCACCTGCGCGTCGAGCATTCGCATCTCTCGATCCGCGCGGGCTGCTACCAGAATGCCTGCTTCGGCGTGGCGACGGCCAAGGGCGGCACGGAGGACGGGCATGAGCTCTTCGGCCATTCCATCATCGTGAACCCGCAGGGCGAGATCATGGCCCAGGCGACGAGCTGGGGCGACGAACTCATCACCGCCGATTGCGACCTGGATGACTGCCAGCTCGGCCGCAGCACCATCTTCAACTTCGCCGCCCATCGCCGGCCCGAGGCCTATGGCCGCATCCTGGAGCAGGTCGGCTCGGTCGAGCCGCCCCTCTGGAAGCCGGTCTGGACGCCCGGCTGATGCCCAAGCTCCAGCGCGACGGGGCCGATCTCTGGTGGGATGTGAAGGGCGCGCCGGATGCGCCGCCCTTGATCCTGGCAGCCGGCCTGGGCGGCACGCATGGCTGGTGGGCACCGCAGATCGAAGCCTATGCGCGGGAATTCCGCGTGCTGCTGTTTGACCAGCGCGGAACCGGCCATTCCTCCCGCGTGCCCGTCGCCTCCGTCGCGCAGATGGCGGCCGACCTCGCCGCCGTGATGGATGCGGCCGCCATGCCCCGCGCCGCCTATCTCGGCCATTCCACGGGGGGTGCCATCGGCGTGGCGCTCGCCTTGGCGGAGCCCAAGCGCTTCTCGCGCATGATCGTCTATGCCAGCACCACGCATGGCGACGCCTATCGCCACCGGGTCTTCGCGCTACGGAAAATCCTGATGGAGCGCGCGGGCGCGGAGGCCTATGCGCGCTACACCACGCTGCTGCTGCACCCGCCCTATTGGATCAACGCGAACGAGGCGCGCATCGCGGCCGATGAGGCCGCCGCCGCCGGCGCGCTGGGCGACCCCCTGGTGCAGGGCAGCCGCCTCGACGCCATCCTCGCCTTCGATCCGCGTGCTGAGCTTCCGCGGCTGAAGCCACCGCTGATGGTGCTCTGCGCCGATGATGACATCCTGACGCCGCGCTATTTCTCCGAGGAGATGGCCGCGCTTGTTCCCCAGGCGCGCCCCGTCTTCGTGCCACGCGGCGGGCATGCGCTCTCCCGCACCGAGCCTGCCTTGTTCGACAGCATCGTCCTGCCCTTCCTCCGCGAGGCCCCATGAAGCGACGCGCATTGCTGCTGACCCCCCTTGCCACGCCCGCCTTGGCCCAGGCGGAATGGCGGCCTGACCGGCCCTTGCGGATCATCGTGCCCTTCCCGCCGGGTGGCAGCGCCGATGTGCAGTCCCGCCTGATCGCGGAGCCGCTTTCGCAGGCGCTGGGTCAGCCCGTGGTGATCGAGAACCGCCCCGGTGCGGGCGGAACCATCGGTGCCACCGAGGCAGCGCGCGCAGCACCGGATGGCCTCACGCTCTTCATGGCGACGACGGGCACGCATTCGGCCAATCCCTGGCTGTATCAGCGCCTGGCTTATGATCCGGTGGCGGATTTCGCGCCCATCACGCTGGTGGCGGACTATGCCCAGTGCATCGCCATCGGCCCGGATTGGCCGGCGGCGCCAGGGCGCAACTTTACGGGGCTGGTCGCAGGCCTGCGGGCCGAGCCCGCGCGCGGCCTCTATGGCTCCTCCGGCAATGGCTCGCCCACGCATCTGGCGGGCGAGATGTTCGCCCATGCCATGGGGATCCGGCTGGAGCATGTGCCCTATCGCGGCCAGGCGCCCGCGCTGAATGACCTGATCGGCGGGCGGCTGAGCCTGATGTTCCCCTCCATCTCGGATGTGCTGGGGCAGTTGCGCGGCGGCCGCGTGGTCGCCGTCGCCACTTTGGCGCGGGAGCGGCACAGCGCCATTCCTGACGTGCCGACCACGGCGGAGCTGGGGCTTCCCAACCTCGTGAGCTCCATCTGGAGCGGGCTCTACACCCGTGCGGGCTCGCCGCCCGCCGCCATTGCGCGGCTCAACCTGGAGATCGTGCGCATCCTGAACGCGCCGGCTACGCGGCAGCGCCTGGGCGATGCAGGCTTCGGCGTGCTGCCCGGCACGCCGGAGGAGCTGGCGCGCTTCCAGGCCGCCGAGACGGCGCGCTGGGGTGAGGTGATCCGGCTTTCTGGGGCGAAGGCGGACTAAAGAAAGGGCCTCCGGCGGCTGGGGCCTTGGCCCCAGACCCCTACTCCGGTTGCACCCCCGCCGCGCGCAGGATCTGCGCGTTGGTCTGGATCTCGGCCAGCAGGAAATCCCGGAAGGCCGCGCGCGACATCGGCAGCGTCACCGCGCCGAGCCGCTCATGTGCGGCGATCATCTCCGGCTCGGCCAGGATCGTATTCACCTCGCGATTCAGGCGGTCCAGCACTGGCTCCGGCGTGCCGGCGGGCGCCATCAGCCCGTTCCAGAGCGCGGCCTGGAAGCCCGGCCAGGTCTCGGCCAGCGTCGGCAGTTCCGGCGGCATGGCGGCGCGCTGCAGGCCGGTGGTGGCGATGCCACGGATCTGCCCGCCGCGGATCAGCGGTGTCAGCGTGAAGGTCGCGTCGAACAACAGCTGGATCTGGCCCGCGATCAGCGCGGTGCGCGCTTCGGCATAGTTGCGATAGGGCACGTGCTGCATCTCGATGCCCGCCTGGCTGCGCAGCCGCTCCATCGTCAGATGCAGCGCGGCCCCCGTGCCGGAGGAGGCATAGTTCAGCACGCCGGGGTTGGCCTTGGCATAGGCCACCAGCTCCGCCACCGAGCGCACCGGCAGGTTGTTGGTCACGGCCAGTGCGAAGGGGAAGCTGTCCATCATCGCGACGGGCGCCATGTCCGTCATCAGGCGGAAGGGTCGGCGCAATTGCTGCGTCTCGTTGATCGCCTGGTTGGTGGTGGCGACGACGAGGGTGTAGCCATCCGGCGCGCTCTTCGCCACCGCATCCACGCCGATGCTGCCGGCGAGGCCCGGCCGGTTCTCCGCCACCACCGGCTGTCCCAGCGCGCGCGAGAGGCGCTCGGCCAGCAGCCGCGCCACCGTGTCGGTCGAGCCGCCGGGCGAATAGGGCACGATCAGCCGCAGCGGGCGGCGCGGCCAGGGCTCCTGTGCCAAAGTGGAGGAAATGGCAGGCGTTGCGAGCATAAGGCCCAGGGCAGTGCGGCGCGCGATCATGCGATTTCCTCCAGTGTGATGCTGCGGTTTTCGGCCAGCGCCTGCTCCACGCGCGTGGCGAGGCGCACGAGGCGCAGACCATCCGGCCCCGTACCCAGGCGCGTGCCGCCATCGGCGAGGTCCATCGCGAAGCCGTCCAGCTCGTCGCGATAGAGATCGCAGGCGGGGACGCGCTCTTCCGTCACGCCGTCGGCATTGGTGATGGTCATGGTGAAGTCCTCGACCCAGCGCAGCGGGCCGGTGCGCAGCATGCCCTTTGTCCCGAGCACGACGAGGTCGCTGCCGGCATAGGGCGCCTCGCGCGAGGCGCGCAGGCTCACCTGCACGTCGTTCACCGTGCGCAGCAGGAGCGTGATGGTGTCGGCGCCCATGCCGCTGCCAGGCGGCGGATAAGCGAGGCCGCTCACCGAGGCGAGCCGCCCGCCGGCCAGCTTCGGCACCAGGTCCAGCAGATGCAGGGCCACGTCATAGAGAATGCCGCCGCCCTGCGCCGGGTCCTCGCGCCAGGGCGCGCGCTCGGAGAGGGGCGCCGCGCGTTCGATCGAGATGGCGCGGATGGTGCCGATGCGCCCTTCGGCCAGCACGGCGGCGACGCGGTCCAGGAACGTCTCGAAGCGCAGATGCAACCCAAGGCGCAGCATGACGCCCGCCTTGTCGCAGGCGGCGATCATGGTCAACGCATCGGCCTCGGTCATCGCGAGCGGCTTCTCGCAGAGCACGGGCTTGCCCGCGGCGGCGGCGGCGAGAACGACGGGGAGGTGCTTGTCATTCGGCGTCATGACGAAGACGGCATCCACCTCCGGGTCCGTCACCAGCGTCTCGTGGGTGGCGTGGAAGTTCGGGATGCCATGTTTCTCGCAGAAAGCGCGCCCCTTGGCCGGGTCGCGCGTGGCTCCGGCCGAGATCACCGCATGCTGCGCGCGGCGTGACGCGCCCATCACCGTGGTCGCGAGCGAACCCAGCCCCACCAGGCCCCAGCGCAATGTCCTGACCGCCATGCCGCACCCCTTCCTGACGAAGGCGAAAGGATAGGCGCGGCCTCAGCCGTAGGGATAGCCGCCGAGCCAGAGAACATCCTCGATGCGCCGCGCACCACTGGCCAGCATCGCGAGGCGGTCAAAGCCCAGCGCGATCCCGCTGCCGGAGGGCATGCCATGCGTGAGGGCCGCCAGGAAATCCGCATCCACCGGCCAGGATTCAGCCGCGCCGTAGAGGCGTTCGCGCTCGGCCACGTCATGGGCGAAGCGCGCGGCCTGTTCTTCCGCATCGGTCAATTCGTCGAAGGCATTGGCGAGTTCGATGCCGCCGGCAAACAGCTCGAAGCGCAGGGCTACGCGCGGATCGCCGGGGTCGCGCCGCGCCAGGGCCGCCTGGGGTGTGGGCCAATGCGTCAGGAAGCTTGCGCGATCGCGCCCGAGATGCGGCTCGACATGGTCGAGAAGGATGCGGAAGAAGGCCTCCTCCCAGCTTTCATCCGCGCGCGCGCCCAGCACCGCGCCATCGCCCGTGCCATCGGGGCGGATGCTGGCCAGCAGGTCGAGCCCCGCATACCGCGTGAAGGCCTCGGCGCAGGTGATGCGCTCGAAAGGGAGGGCCAAGTCCGTCGTCACACCCTCATGCGCGACCAGGGGCGGGCAGAGGGCGCGGACCAGCGCCTCCGTCTCCGCCATCAGCCCCCCCAGTCCGAGGCCCGGCCGGTACCATTCCAGCATGGTGAATTCCGGTGCGTGGCGCGTGCCGATCTCGCCATTGCGCCAGACGCGAGCGAGTTCGAACACGGGCCCGGCGCCGCCCACCAGCAGCCGCTTCAGGGCCAGCTCGGGCGAGGTGCGCAGCCAGAGCGCGCGGCGTGTGCCAGGGTTTCCCCCTTGGCCCAGATGCGGCTCGAAGGCGCTCTGGAAGCCGCGCAGATGCACCTCCATGCCGGGCGCGGGCATCAGGCAGGGCGTCTCCACCTCGCGATAGCCGTGCGCCGCGAACCAGGCGCGGGTGGCGGCGGTCAGCCGGGCGCGCGCCTCCAGGAAGGGCAGGCGCGCAGCGACGCTCTCGGGGTGCCATACGGGATGGGGCATTGCGCCGCAGCCCTTACCAGGGCAGAGCCTCGCCTGCCATGACCCGAACGCTGCGCACCCCCCAGGATCTCGTGGAAGCCGGGCTGATCGCGCCCGAAGCCGCGCCCGCGCTGGAAGCGGTGGCCGCGCGCTATTCCATCGCCGTCACCCCGGCCATGGCCACGCTGATCCGCGAGGCCGGCCCTCCCATCGCCGCCCAATACCTGCCCGAGCCGGAGGAGCTGATCACCGCGCCGCATGAGCTGGAGGACCCCACGGCAGATGCGCCCTTCACCCCCATCAAGGGCGTGGTGCATCGCTATCCCGACCGCGCGCTGCTCAAACCCCTGCTCGCCTGCCCGGTCTATTGCCGCTTCTGCTTCCGGCGCGAGGCCGTCGGCCCCGATGGCGGGTTGCTGAGCGAGGCGGAGCTGGACGCCGCACTGGCGTGGTTCGCCGAGACGCCCGCGGTGCGCGAAGTGATCCTGACCGGTGGCGACCCGCTCATGCTCTCGCCCCGGCGCCTGGGCCGCATCCTGGCACGGCTGGCGGCGATCCCGCACGTCGAGACGCTGCGCATCCACAGCCGCGTGCCCGTGGCGGACCCGGCGCGGATCACGCCGGGCATGCTGGCGGCCCTGACGCTCGAGCGGCCGCTCTACCTCTGCGTCCATGCCAACCACGCGTCGGAATTCACCGAGGCGGCGGCACAGGCGCTGCGCGGGCTGCATGCCGCGGGTGTGGTGCTGCTCGGCCAATCCGTGCTGCTGCGCGGCGTGAATGACAATGCCGCCGCGCTGGAGGCACTGTTCCGCGCCATGCTCCGCCACCGGGTGAAGCCCTATTACCTGCACCAGCTCGACGCTGCCCCCGGCACGGCGCGCTTCCATGTGGCGGTGGAGGAAGGGCTCGCGTTGATGCGCGGCCTGCGCGGCCGCGTCACCGGCCTCGCCTGGCCCACCTATGTGCAGGAGCAGCCGGCGGGTGCGGGAAAAATGCCGCTTGGCATGGCCGGTATGCATGGCGGGACTGGACAAGCGCGCGAAGCCGTTTAGAACCCCCCCTTGGCGGGCGCTTAGCTCAGTTGGTAGAGCAGCTGACTCTTAATCAGCGGGTCCACGGTTCGAGCCCGTGAGCGCCCACCATTTTCCCTGCATGGCCGGAGCGGCCCATCGCGATGCAACCCGGCTTCGAATGGATTGGCACGGTGGAGGTGGCGGTGGGTCCGCCGCTTGGCATCGGCCGCGTGCCGGGCGGCGAGCGGCGCATCATCCCCATCCTGGGCGGACGCGTCGAAGGCCCGCGCCTGAATGGCGAGGTGCTGCCCGGCGGCGCCGATTTCCAGCTGATCCGCGATGACGGCGTGGCCGAGATCGAGGCGCGCTACACGCTGAAGCTCCCCGATGGCGCGCTCGTCCACATCGTCAATCGCGGCCTGCGCCATGCCGCGCCGGACGACATGGCGCGGCTGCTGCGCGGCGAGCCCGTGCCGCCCGAACGCGTGTATTTCCGCACCGCGCCGGTCTTCGAGACCGCCTCCCCCGCGCATGCCTGGCTGCATCGCAGCCTCTTCCTGGGCTTGGGCGAGCGCCGCCCGGATTCGGTGCGGGTCGCGATCCACGCCGTCTGACAGCCGGCGTCACTCGATCGCGCGGAAGCCAGTGACGCGCACGACCTCGGCCCAGCGCGACGTCTCGTCGCGGATCAGCTTGGCGAAGGCCGCACGCTCGCCATTGCCAGGGCGGAAACCCGCTTCCTCCAGGCGGCTGCGCAGGGCCGGGCTGGCCATCGCTCGGCGGAGCCCGGCCTCGAGCGCGGCCTGCACCGGCTCAGGCGTGCCAGCCGGCGCCACGACGCCGAACCAGGAGACGAAGCCGAGGCCCTCGAGCCCCGCCTGGCCCATCGTGGGCACGGCGGGCAGCAGCGCCACCGGCTCGGCCGTCGTCACGGCCAGCGCCTTGAGCCGTCCGGCCTGCACATGCGGCGCCACCAGCGCGACCGTGCCGAACATGCCCTGCACATTGCCGCCGAGGATCGCCGTCATCGCCTCGCCCGTGCTGCGGAAATGCACGGGCTCGGCGTTGACACCGAGGCGGCTCGCCAGCATGGCCGCGCCGAAATGCCCGGGCGTGCCGGCGCCGAAGGTGCCCATGAAGAGCTGCGGCTGGCTGCGCGCCCAGGCGGCGTAGCCCGCCATGTCGGAGACCGGGAGCGCCGCCGGCACCACGAAGGCGAAGCCGATGGAGGCCACTTCGCCGATCGGCGCGAAATCCCGCGCCGGGTCGAAATTCAGCCGGGCATAGGTCGAGGGCGCCATGGCCAGCGTGCCGAGTTCGCCCAGCAGCAGCGTCGTGCCATCGGGTGCGGCGCGCGCCACCTCGACAGCGGCGATGTGCCCGCCGGCACCGGCGCGGTTGTCCACCACCACGCCCGCGGGCCAGACCTCGCGCAGCGCATCGGCGAGCAGGCGCGCCACCACATCGGGCGCGGTGCCGGGCGGGAAGCCCAGCAGCAGCCGCACGGGGCGATCCGGGGCACCCTGTGCCCGCGCCACGGGTGCGAAGGGGGCGCTGGCGAGCGCGCCGGTGGCGAGCACGGCGCGGCGGCGCATGTGGCGTTGCGATGACGACATGTGTTTCTCTCCCTCCGTGGATGAGCCCGACTAGGGTTCATCCATTTTCGAGGCAAGACGCCCCTCGGGGGATGGGCCCGCCGGGCGGCGAGGCAGGGTCTGCGAAGCCGCCCGGCGTGCGGCCTGATCAGCCCGCCTTCAGCGCGGCGTCGATCTTCGCTTCCTGCTCGGCGCTCAGGCTCGTCTGCAGCACCTTGCCGCCGAAATGCGCCATCTCCGGGATGACCTTGTCCGCCGTCACCTTGCGCACAAGGATGCAGAGCGCGGCCGCGCCCGGCGCCAGCGCCGCCGCCGTGTCCTTCATGAACTGGTCGTTGATGCCGAGGTCGGTGAACTTCCCGCTCAACGCGCCCGCGCCGGCGCCGACGGCCGCACCCAGCAGCGGGTTGAGGAAGAGCAGCCCGACCAGCGCGCCCCACATGCCACCCGAAGCGGCACCCACCGCCGCCAGGTTGACCGGCTGGTGCAGCTTCACGCCGCCCTCGGCCTCGCGCTCGGCCACCACGGCGTCACCCAGCTCGATGAGGTAGCGGCCCTGCAATTCCACGAGCTTCGCGCGCGCTGCCTGGGCGGTGGCGACGCTGTCATAGGCAATGATGATGAGATCGGCCATGTGGCTTGTCCTTCTTGTGATGGGCCTTGTTGTGGGCCTTGTTGCGGCAGCGAGCCTAACACGCAAAATACCGCGCAACATGGCGCGATCGTATACCGGGCGTCCCAGGCGCCGCCGGGGCCCGGCGCGGATTTTCGTTGAGATTCAGCCGAGTCGCTGCCTAGCATGGATGCGCATCCATTGGTCCGTCATCTGCATGAACCTCTCCCGCCGCCTGCTCCTGGGTTCCGCCCTCCTCGCCCCGGCCCTGCCCGCCCGCGCCGACACCCTCCCCGAGGCGCTGCGCCGCGCGCGGGACGCGGAGGCGCTGCCGTACCCAAGGGCCAGCCTCGCCCTCGATCGCACGCTGGAGCGGCTGGCGGAGATGGATGTGCATTGGGCCGCGCCGCGCCTGATCCTGGTGAACATCGCAAGCGCCGAGATGATCGCCTTCGAGGCGGGGCGCGAGGTCATGCGCTCGCGCGTCGTCGTCGGCACGCCGCGCAACCGCACGCCGCAACTCCTCACCTTCGCCACCTCGGTCCGCTGCAACCCGCCCTGGCATGTTCCGCCCAGCATCATGGGCGAGATCCGCGCGAGCGGCACGGCGGGCTTCCAGGCGGTGGGCGGCCGCCTGATCCAGCCGCCCGGGCCCAACAACCCGCTCGGCCCCCTGCGCCTGGGCCTGCTCAATTCGGACGGCATCTTCCTGCACGGCACCAACCGCCCCGCCCTCTTCGCGCGGGAGGCGCGCACCCTTTCGCATGGCTGCGTGCGGGTGGAGGCCATTCGCGACCTCTGCGCCTGGGTGCTGGACATGCCCGTGGAGGAGCTGAACGCCCAGGTCGCGACCGGCCGCACGATCGAACTGCACCCGCTGCAGGAGGTGCAGGTCGTGCTGGCCTACATGACAGCCTGGCCCGATGCCGAAGGGCGCATCGCCATCCTCCCCGACCCCTACGGGCATGACGGGCGCCGCGCCGCCTTCCGCCGCGTGCCGCGCAACACGCCGGATGATGCTTTGGAGGTGGAGGCCGCGGCCCGCGCCACCCTCGCGGCGCTGGGCCGCAGCTGACAAGAAAAAGTCCGCCGGGGCTTTCGCCCCGGCGGACGCATATTGGGCCGAAGCCCCGCCTCAGGCGATGTCGAAGCGGTCCAGATTCATCACCTTGGTCCAGGCCGCGACAAAGTCATGCACGAAGGCCTGATGCGCGCCATCCACCGCGAAGACCTCCGCCAGGGCGCGCAACTGCGAGTTGGAGCCGAAAACGAGGTCCACCCGCGTCGCGGTCCACTTCACATTCCCCTTCGCGCGGTCCCGCCCGATATAGAGCCCGTGCATGTCCGCCGAGGGCGACCAGGCCGTACCCATATCGAGCAGGTTCACGAAGAAGTCGTTGGTCAGCGCACCCGGCCGCGTGGTGAAGACGCCATGCGGCGCGCTGCCGACATTGGCGCCCAGCACCCGCATGCCACCCACCAGCACCGTCATCTCCGGCGCCGTCAGCGTCAGCAATTGCGCCCGATCCACCAGCCGCTCCTCGGGCGACATGCCGTTCTCTTCGCCCACGAAGTTGCGGAACCCGTCCGCCTTCGGCTCCAGCACGGCGAAGGAGGCGACATCCGTATGCTCGGGGAGCGCATCGGCGCGGCCGGGAACGAAGGGCACATCCACCGTGACGCCGGCTGCCTTGGCCGCCTGCTCGATGGCCGCATTGCCACCCAGCACGATCAGGTCCGCCAGCGAAATCTGACGCACGCCCTTCGCGTTGAAACGGGCCTGGATGCCCTCCAGAACGCCCAGCACGCGGGCGAGCTTGGCGGGCTCGTTCACCTCCCAGTCCTTCTGCGGGGCCAGGCGGATGCGCGCGCCATTGGCGCCGCCCCGCTTGTCAGAACCGCGGAAGGTGGAGGCCGAGGCCCAGGCGACCGAGACGAGATCGGCGATGGAAAGCCCCGAGGCAAGGATCTGCGCCTTCAGGCCGGCCAGGTCGGCCGCATCGGGCAGCGGGTGGGTGACCTCGGGGATCGGGTCCTGCCAGATCAGCACCTCGGCCGGGACGAGCTTGCCGAGGTAGCGGGCGCGCGGCCCCATGTCGCGGTGGGTCAGCTTGAACCAGGCGCGCGCAAAGGCATCGGCGAACTGGTCCGGGTTGGCGTGGAAGCGCTTGGAGATTTCCAGATAGGCCGGGTCCGTCCGCAGCGCGATGTCGGCCGTGGTCATGATCGGCTTGTGGCGCAGTTTCGGGTCGTGCGCGTCGGGTACCGTGCCCTCGGCGGCGGCGTCCTTCGGCGTCCACTGCCAGGCGCCGGCGGGGCTCTTCGTCAATTCCCACTCATAGCCGAGCAGGTTGTCGAAGTAGCCATTGTCCCAGGTGATCGGGTTGTTGGTCCAGGCGCCCTCGATGCCGCTGGTGATGGTGTCGCGGCCCTTGCCACTGCCAAAGCTGTTGGCCCAGCCGAGGCCCTGCTCCTCGATGCTGGCCCCTTCCGGCTCACGGCCGACATGCGATTCCGGACCAGCGCCATGGCACTTGCCGAAGGTGTGGCCGCCGGCGGCCAGCGCCACCGTCTCCTCATCATTCATGGCCATGCGCGCGAAGGTCTCGCGGATGTCCCGGGCCGAGGCCATCGGGTCCGGCTGGCCGTTGGGGCCCTGCGGGTTCACATAGATCAGGCCCATCTGCACGGCGCCGAGCGGGTCCTCCAGCTGGCGGTCGCCGACATAGCGCTCATCGCCGAGCCAGGTGCCCTCATTGCCCCAATAGATGTCCTCCTCGGGCTCCCACACATCCTCGCGGCCGCCGGCGAAGCCGAAGGTCTTGAAGCCCATGGATTTGAGGGCGACATTGCCGGTCAGCACCATGAGGTCCGCCCAGGAAAGGGCGTTGCCGTATTTCTGCTTGATCGGCCAGAGCAGGCGGCGCGCCTTGTCGAGGTTGCCGTTGTCGGGCCAGGAGTTCAGGGGGGCGAAGCGCAGCGTGCCGGCCCCCGCGCCACCACGGCCATCGCCGATGCGGTAGGTGCCGGCGCTGTGCCAGGCCATGCGGATGAAGAAGGGCCCGTAATGGCCGTAATCGGCCGGCCACCAATCCTGGCTGTCGGTCATCAGCGCGGTGAGATCACGGCGGACGGCCTCGATGTCGAGCTTCTTGAAGGCCTCGGCATAGCTGAAGCCCTTGGGCATCGGATTCAGCTCGGCGGTGTTCTGGTGGAGGATCTTGAGGTTGAGCTGCTTGGGCCACCAATCCTTGTTGGACCGGCCGGCAAAGGTCGTGTTCCGGGGCGTGCCGTGCATCACGGGGCACTTGCCACCGCTGGGCGCTGCGTTTCCGTCCATGTGTCTCTCCAAGCTTATGTTGCGTGTGACGCGATCAGCGCGGGGGCGGGCTTGCCCCTTCTCCCCGACGGGACGAACGCTAGCGGCGGAGGTGTCTTGAATTCCAGTCAATTCATTCAACCTGTTCGATAGACGAAAACTATCAGTCCGAAGCCCCGCCCATGAACCTGCGTGACCTGCGCTACCTCCTCGCCCTCGCCGAGCATGGCCATTTTGGCCTGGCGGCGGAGGCCTGCGGCATCAGCCAGCCGACCCTCTCGGTCCAGCTGCGCAAGCTGGAGGAGGAGCTGGGCGTGGCCCTGTTCGAACGCGGCAACAGGGGCGTGACGCCCACCGAGGCCTGCACCCGGCTGCTGGGCCATGTGCGCGGCGCGGTGGCGGAGGCGGATGCCATCCTCAACCTGGCGCGCGGCCTGCGCGACCCGCTGGCAGGGCGGCTGCGCCTGGGCATCATTCCGACGCTGGCGCCCTATCTGCTGCCCCTGGTCTTCGGCCCGCTGCGCGAGGCGCTGCCCCGGCTCGACCTCGAACCCTGGGAGGATCAGACGGCCCTGCTGCTCGATCGGCTGCAGCGGCACGAGTTGGACGCGGCCCTGCTCGCCACCGAGCCGGAGGGCCCGGAATGGCAAAGCCAGGCGTTGTTCGAGGAGCCCTTCCTGGCCGCCCTGCCGCCGGACCATCGGCTGGCCGGCGAGGCGCGCGTCAGCCAGGCGGATCTGGCGCGGGACATCCTGGTGCTGGCCGACGGGCATTGCCTGCGGGAACAGGCGCTGGAGGCCTGTGGCCATCGCGGCGCACTGGGCGGCACGCTGCGCGCGGCGAGCCTGCCCACGCTCCTGAACATGGTGGCGGCGGGCTACGGGACGACGCTGGTGCCGGGGCTGGCGGCCGGCGTGGCGCAGGATGCAGGGATTGTCCTACGGCCCCTGGCCGAGGGGGCAGGGCGCACGATCCGCATCGTCTGGCGGGCGCGCTTCCCACGCCATGCGGCGGTGCAGGCGGTGGCGGAGGTGATCTCGGTGCGGCTTGGCGCTTTCGCGGCGGGGTTGGGCTAGAGGAGCCCTTCCCGCCGGAAGGAGAGCTGCTGCTCGCGCCCGATGATCACATGGTCATGCAAGGTGATGCCGAGTGCGGCGGCGGCCTGCTTCACCTCGGCCGTCATCTCGATATCGGCGCGGCTCGGCGTCGGGTCGCCCGAGGGGTGGTTGTGGACCAGGATCAGCGCCGTCGCATGGAGCTCCAGCGCGCGCTTGACCACCTCTCGCGGGTAGACTGGCGTGTGGTTCACCGTGCCGCGCGCCTGTGCCTCATCGGCGATGAGGCGATTCTTGGAGTCGAGGAAGAGGACGCGGAACTGCTCCACCCGCTCCCGTGCCATGGCGGCGGTGAGGTAGTCCATCAGGCGGTCCCAGTTGTTCAGGACCTCCTGCTTCTTCAGCGGCGCCTGGACCAGGCGCAGCGCCGCCACCTGGACGGTTCGGAGCGCCGCGATGCCGGCATCGCCCAGGCCCTCGATCTGACGGAGTTCCTGGGTGGGCGCGCTCAGCGCATCGGCGAAGCTGCCGAAGCGCGCCAGCATGGCGCGGGCGATGGGCTTGGTGTCGCGGCGCGGCAGGGCCAGGAAGAGCAGCATCTCGATGAGTTCATGGTCGAGGATGCCTTCGGCGCCGCCCTCAAGGAGCTTTTGCCGCATCCGCCCGCGATGCCCCTCCACGCCGGAAGCCGTGGCCGCGACAGGCGCGGGATCGAAGAGGCCACCCGCCTCCGACAGCCCACGCCGCCGCGTCATCCGGCCCGGAACAGGAAAAGGCGCCCACCGAAGAGAATCCGGTCGCAAAGCGGCCGGCGCGCCCAGACCGCCCTCACAACCGGCGCGCCCGCCGCGGCGCGAAGCCAAGCCGGCGGAGCCGGCGCCCGGCGCCTGAGGGCATCAGATATAGGGCGGCTTGTGAAAGCCGCCCGGGCTGAGCGTGAAGATCTCGCAGCCCGTCTCGGTGATGCCGACCATGTGCTCGAATTGCGCCGAGAGGCTGCGGTCGCGCGTCACGGCGGTCCAGCCATCATCCAGGATCTTCACCTCGGGCCGGCCGGCATTCACCATGGGCTCGATGGTGAAGAACATGCCCGGCGCCAGCTTCGGGCCTTCGCCCGGGCGCCCGAAATGGAGCACATTCGGCGGCTCGTGGAACTTGCGGCCGATGCCATGGCCGCAAAAGTCCCGCACGATGGAGAAGCGGTGCTTCTCGGCATAGGCCTGGATGGCGTGGCCGATATCGCCGAAGGTGTTGCCGGGCTTGGCCGCCGCGATGCCGCGCATCATCGCCTCATAGGTCACATCCATCAGCAGCCTGGCCTTGGTGCTGATCTCGCCCGCGGCATACATGCGGCTCGTATCGCCATGCCAGCCATCGAGCAGCGCGGTGACGTCGATGTTGAGGATGTCGCCCTCAGCGATGGTCCGCTCGCCCGGAATCCCGTGGCAGACCACATGGTTGATCGAGATGCAGGAGGATTTGGTGTAGCCGCGATAGCCGAGCGTCGCCGGCACCGCGCCATGCGCGACCATGAAGTCATGGCAGAGCTGGTCGAGCGCGCCGGTGGTGACACCGGGGCGGACATGCGGCGTGATCATGTCCAGGCATGCGGCGGCCAGCGCGCCGGCCCGGCGCGCGCCCGCGAAATCCTCTGGCGCATGGCGCGTGATGCGGCGGGATTCCCCGCCCGAGTTTTCCATCTGTGAAGGCTGACCGATCGGGTTTGGAACGACTGCTAAGATGCGCGCAGGGCGCGCAAGGTTCAACCCGCTTTATCGCCGGTCTTGTATTCCTGCGTGCCGAGTGCCGCGGCCAGGCGGGTATCGGCGCTGCCGGGCCGCGCCGGCTTCTGCTGGCTCTCATGCGGGGCCCACCCGGTCATGACCAGGAGGCGCAGCTCCATCGCGAGGTCGAGGCGGGCGAAAGCCAGGGGAAACAAGGCGCGCGGCGGCGTCCGGCGGTCCGCGGCGCGGATCGCATTGCCCTCGCCGGCGGCGCGGAGGTCGGCGATCAGGCCCATGGGCGTACGGTATTCCAGGGGCAGCCGATCCTGGTCGGCGACCGGCAAGGCGAAGCCCGCGCGCTGAAGCAGGCCGGCCAGGTCCCGCAGGTCGGCGAAGGGGGCGATGCGGGGCGAGACGCCGCCGCGGGTCTCCGTCTCGGCCGCCGCCAGCGCCTCGCGCAGGCCCTGGAGGGTGCCGAAGCCCGGCAGGGCCGCGAGGAACAGTCCATCGGGCCGCAGCGCCCGGCGCAGCTGGACCAGCGCGCCCGGCAGGTCGTTCACGCCATGCAGGCTGAGATTGGCGACGATCAGGTCGAAGCTCTCCGGCGCGAAGGGCAGCCATTCCTCATCCCCCGCGACGGCCAGCCCCCCTGCCCGCACCGCCATGCCCGTGGCCAGGTCCATCGAGACGATGAAGGGGATGCCGCGCGCGGCGAGCCGGGGCGCCACCACGCCCCGCCCGCCAAGGTCGAGCGCGCGGGTGAAGCGGCGCGTGGTGTCGTCCAGCCGGTCCAGCAGGATCTCGGCCGCCGCGTCCAGGATGGGGGCCACCTGCGCCACATGCGGGGCCGCCCGCTCGCGCCGGAGGCGGATCAGGCGGCGGTCGAAGATGTCCGGGGCAGCTTCCATAAGCTTCATCTGCGACTGGTGGTGTTGGCGCGCAAGCGGGACTATCGTTTCCGGGTCCGCAAGGGAGAACGCAGATGAACAACATGGATGTGAAGGCGGCCCGCACCGCCGCCGTGGCCGCCGCCGTGGGCCGCGTGCGCGAAATCGAGCGCGACATGGGCGTGACGCGCGAGGCGCTGGACGCCATCAAGGCCGAGCTGATGAACCTGGCCGCCCAGGAGCACCTCTTCCCCAGCGCCGAATTCCCGCCCCCGCCGAATGGCGAGAAGGGCAGCAACCGCTACCTCCTGCGCGAGGAGGACAATAACCGCTTCGCCCTCTATCTGAACGCGCTGAACCCCGGCAACGAGACCAAGCCGCATGACCACACCACCTGGGCCGTGGTCGTCGCCGTGGACGGGCAGGAGCTGAACAAGGTCTATGACCGGCTGGATGACGGCTCCAACCCCGAGCGCTGCGAGATGCGCGTGCGCGAGGAGATCATGGTGGAGCCCGGCCGCGGCATCTGCCTGATGCCGGAGGATATCCACTCCATCCACACCACCGGCACGCGGCCGACGCGACACCTGCACATGTACGGGCTGGCGCTGGAAAAGTTGGATGGCCGCCGCGCCTTCGACGACAAGACCGGCGAGGTCTCCTACTACAACAAGAACTTCATGAAGCCGACGGCGAGCACGAAGGCCTGATGTCTCAAATCAATTCGGTGGGCATCACGCCGGCCACGCTCAAGGCCTGGATTTCCGCGGGCTCCGAACTCGCCATCCTCGACGCACGCGAGGAAGGGGAGTTCGGCCATGGGCACCTCTTCTGGGCCGTGCCCTGCCCGCTTTCGAAGAAGGAGCTGCGTGCCCGCGCGCTGCTGCCGCGCAAAGCCACGCGCGTGGTCTGCCTGGATGGCGGCGAGGGGCATGCGGTCAAGCTCGCGGCCTACCTGACCTCCATCGGCTATGCGGATGTGCATGTGCTGAAGGGCGGAACGCCGGCCTGGGCGGCGGCGGGCTATGTCGTCTTCACCGGCGTGCACGTGCCCTCCAAGGCCTTCGGCGAATGGGCCGAGCACCATTACGGCACGGAAAGCGTGGACCCCGCCGAATTGCAGGCCATGAAGGATTCCGGGCAGGACATGGTCATCCTGGACAGCCGGCCCATGGATGAATTCGTGAAGATGACCATCCCCGGCGCGGTGAACGTCCCCGGCGGCGAATTGGCCTATCGCATCGGCGACCTCGTGCCCAAGGCCGAGACCACCATCGTGATCAACTGCGCCGGCCGCACACGCAGCATCATGGGGGCCGAAAGCCTGCGCCGCGCCGGCGTGCCCAACAAGATCGTGGCGCTCCGCAACGGCACCATGGGCTGGGAGCTGGCGGGCTTCCAATGCGAGCGGGGTGTCACCCGCAGCTACGCCCCCGGCACCCCGGCCAGCGCGGCGCTGGCCCTGCAACGCGCCAGCGCCTTCGCGGCCGAGAATGGCGTAAAGCTGATCAGCCGCCAGGCCGCCCTGGCGATGCTGGCCGATGACAGCCGCAGCACCTATGCCCTCGATGTCCGCGCCGCCGAGGAATATGCGGCGGGCCATATCCCGGGCTTCCGCCATGCGCCAGGCGGCCAGCTGGTGCAGGCAACGGACCAATGGATTGCCGTCCGCGGCGCCCGCGTCATCCTCGCCGATGACGACACGGTCCGCGCCCGCATGTCCGGCGCCTGGCTGCGCCAGATGGGCGGCTGGGAGGTCTATGTCGTCGAAGGCGCCCTGGATGGCCCGCTGGAAACCGGGCCCTGGCAGCCCGTCGCGCCCGAGGTGCCGCAAATGCCGACCGTGACACCCGAGGCGCTGGCCGCCGAAAAGGGTGTCACGGTGGTGAACCTCGCCCTCTCCATGCATCACCGGGCGGGTCATATCCCCGGCTCCATCTGGGCGGTGCGCGGGCGGGTTCCGCCGCTCTCGGGCCCCGTGGTGGTGACGTCACCCGATCCCTGGCTCGCCCATCTGGGTGCGGCCGAGATTCCCGGCGCGCGGGTGCTGGACGGCGGGCTCGCCGCCTGGCGCAAGGCCGGGCTGCCGGTGGTGAGCGACCGCACCACCCCGCCGGACGAGGCCTGCGTGGATTGGTACCTGCGCCCCTATGACCGGAATTCCGGCATCGAGGCCGCCATGCACGCCTATCTCTCCTGGGAGATCGACCTGGTGCATGAGGTGGCGCGGGATGGGGATGCGCGGTTTGGGGCCTGGTAGAGGCCTCCGGCGGCTGGGGCCGAAAGGCCCCAGACCCCAGGAATTTGCGTGAGCGCGGCGGGCGGCGTGCTCCGCAGATTGGGCGGCGGGCTGCTGGATGCGCTGCTGCCGCCCAGCTGCCTGACCTGCGATGCCGCGGTGGGGGTGCAGGGCGGGCAATGCCCCGTCTGCTTTGGCGGGCTCGCCTTCGTCACCGCGCCGCTCTGTGACCGCTGCGGCGTGCCCTTTCCGCACGCCGGCGCCGGCATCCCGCATCTGGAAGCGCTGTGGTGCCAGGCCTGCGTCACGGCCCCGCCCGCCTTCAGCCAGGCGCGCGCGGCGCTCCGCTATGACGCCGGCGCAAAGGCGCTGATCCTGCCCTTCAAGCACCGCGACCGCACCGAGCTCGCAGCCCCGCTCGCCCGGCACATGGCGCGCGCGGGCGCGGAGCTGCTGCGGCGGGCGGATCTGCTGGTGCCGGTGCCGCTGCATCGCTGGCGGCTCTTCCGGCGGCGCCACAACCAGGCGGCGCTGTTGGCGGCCCGGCTCGGCAGGCTCGCCCACAAGCCGCATGCGCCCCTGCTGCTGCGCCGCCTGCGCGCCACGGCGCCGCTCGGCGAACTCGGCGCGCGGGCGCGCGAGGCGGTGCTGGAAGGCGCCTTTGGCCTCTCGCCCGGCGCGGCCGCCCGGCTGCGGGGGCAGCGCATCCTGCTGGTGGATGATGTGCTGACCAGCGGCGCCACCGCCGATGCCTGCGCCCGCGCGCTGCTGGCGGGCGGCGCGGCCGAGGTCATGGTGCTGGCCGCCGCACGCGTGCCTGACCCGCGCATCGAACGGCCTGCCCTTTAAGTCCCCGCCCTTTAAGCTTTTATCAATCCGCGGCCGTCATCCTGCCCTGGCATTCAGGATGGAGCATGTGCCATGCCCTTTGATGGGCGCAATTTCCAGAGCAGGAACGGGGGTACTTCCCCCTTCGATGCCTTCATCACCAGCCACCCGGAGCACCGCTTCAACGTGGATGGGACGCGGCCGACCACGCAGAACAGCCCGCTCTTCGGCCTGGATGGCGCGGAGTGGAAGGGTTTCTTCTTCGCGCTGACCGGCGCGCTGGGCCTTGTCGTCGGGCTCGCCGCGCTGCTGCTGGCCTCCCTGGGGCATTGACCAGCTTGACGCCGGGCACGCTCCCCGGCGTATTGGACCCATGGCCAAGATCGAAATCTACACCACCGCCTTCTGCCCCTATTGCGACCGCGCCCGCGCGCTGCTGACCCGGCGTGGCGCGAGCTTCGAGGAATTCGACGCGCCGCATGGCAGCCAGGCCCGGAAGGACGCCATCGCCCGTTCGGGCGGGCGCACCACCGTGCCGCAGATCTTCATCAACGGGCAGGCCATCGGCGGCTCCGATGACCTGGTCGCCCTCGATCGCGCCGGCAAGCTGGAAGCCATGCTGGCGGGCTGAGCAATCCCCCCCTCGCAATCACTGCGTCGCTTCCCATTTGACATCCATGTGACCGGCTCCACCTCCAAAGGGCCGGTGAAGGTTTGAAGGGATGATTCGCTTTTCGCTGCGCTGCGACAACGCGCATGAATTCGAGACCTGGTTCAAGGACAGCGCCGCCTATGAGCGCATGTCCGCCGCCGGAATGGTGGACTGCCCGGTCTGCGGCGACACCCACATCTCCAAGGCGCTGATGGCGCCCGCCATCCGCAAGACGCGGGGCGTGAAGGGCCGCGCCGCCGCGCCGCCGGCAACGGTCGCGCCTTCCGCGGCCGAGGCCGCCGCCGAGACCGACGCGCAGACGCCCCGCCTCGCGGCCGGTCCCATGCCGGCACAGGTCGTGGCGCTTCTGCAGCGCATGCGCCAGGAGATCGAGAAGAGCTGCGACTACCTCGGAAAGGATTTCGCCAAGGAAGCCCGCCGCATCCATGAGGGCGAGGCCGAAGCGCGCGGCATCTATGGCGAGGCGACAGAGGCCGAGGCCGAGGCGCTGCGCGAGGATGGCATCGAGGTGGCACGCCTCCCCTGGGTTCCCCGGGCCGATGGGTGATAGGCTGCCGGCCTGAAGGAGCGATCCATGGCCGAAGACCCCTATAAAACGCTGGGCGTCGCGCGGGATGCCTCCCCCGAGGCGATCAAGGCGGCCTATCGCAAGCTGGCCCGCCAGCACCACCCCGACCTCAACCCCGGCAAGCCAGAGGCGGAGGCCCGCTTCAAGGCGGTCTCGGCCGCGAATGACCTGCTGAGCGACCCGGAAAAGCGCGCCCGCTTCGACCGCGGCGAAATTGACGCCGAGGGCCAGGAGCAGCGCCCGGCCGGCGGCTATCGCCACTATGCCGAGCAACCAACTGGCGAGAAATACGGCGCGCGCTACGGCCAGCGGCCCGAGGCCGAAGTCTTCGAGGACCTCTTCGCCGACATCTTCGAACAGCGCCGCCGCGCCGAAAGCGGGCCCCGTCGCGGCATGGACGAATCCTATCGCCTGGCCGTGCCCTTCCTGCACGCCGTCGAGGGTGCCACCGAGACGCTGACCCTGCCCGATGGCCGCAGCCTCAGCGTGAAGATCCCGCCCGGCGTCGAGACCGGCCAGGTGCTGCGCCTGCGCGGCCAGGGCGGGCCGGGCCGCCATGGCGGGCCGGCCGGCGATGCGCTCATCGAGTTGGATGTGGCGGAGGACAAGCTGTTCCGCCGCGAAGGCTTCAACCTCCATCTGGAACTGCCCGTGACGGTGAAGGAGGCGGTCCTCGGTGGGCCGGTGCTGGTGCCCACGCCCGGCGGCCCGCTCCGCGTCACCCTGCCCGAGGGCAGCGACACCGGCCGGCAGATCCGGCTGCGGGGCAAGGGCGTCGCTGCCCATGGCGGGCGGGAGGCGGGCGACCTCTTCCTCACGCTGCGCGTGGTCATCGGCACCGCCGATGAGGCGCTGCGCGCCTTCCTGCGCGACTGGACGCCTGAGCACCCGCAAGATCCGCGCGCCGGGATGGGGGCCGCGCCATGATGACGCTCGACATTCTCTGCGCCCGCTTCACCCGCCTGCGGATCGAGGATCTGCAAGGCTGGATCGCGGAGGGCCATGTCCGCCCCGAGCGCGATGCCGGCGAACTGGTCTTCACCGAGCTCGACGTGGAGCGTGTGCGGCTCATCCTGGAATTGCGCGACGACATGGCGGTGAATGAGGAAGCCTTGCCCGTCGTGCTCTCGCTGCTGGACCAGCTTTACGAGCTGCGGCGCCGGCTGCGCGCGATGGGCATCGAGCCCGACCTCACGGGCTGAGCGGCGCCAGGAAGCGGTCCACCGCCGCCTCGATCACGGGCGTCACATCCTCCGGCACCGGCAGGCGGTAGATGTGCCGCCGGATGCCGAGATAGACGATGCCGCCATGGAGGTTCCAGAGATCCTCCATGCCCGGTGCCCAGCTTCCGGCGGCAGTGATCTCGTCGCGCATCGGTGCCAGCAGCAGCGCGCTCACATGCTCGAGGTAGCGGCGGTTGAGCGCATCGCCATCAAGGCCCGCCCACATGAAGATCCGCATCCACTCATCGGTGAAGATGGCGCGGGTGTATTCGCCGTAGAAGCGGCAAAGCCGGGCGCGGATCGGAATGGCGCGGTCCCGCAGATCCTCCAGCCAATGGGGCGCGATGCGGCCGAGATAGACCCGCTCGAACACTGCCTCGCGCAGCTCGGCCTTGCTGGCGAAATACTTGTAGAGCAACGCCTGGGTGACGCCCGCCCGCCGCGCCAGGTCACGCGTCGAGCCGCCGAAGCCGACTTCGGCGAAATAGGCGACGGCGGCGCGGATGATCTCCTCGCGCCGGGCGGCGGGTTCGAGCCGGCGGCGAATGATGCTGCCCTCCAACCGGGCTCCTCCTGATGTCTCTCCCGCCATCTGAAACCGGGACGGCTTGACAGGGAAGAGGGTCCGGTGATCATTCGATCAACAAGACCATCCGAGGGACATGTTCATGAAGTGGCCTGCCATGGGCTATCTGCGCGCCGAGACTCTGCCTGAGCTATGGTCGGCGCTGGCCGAACATGGCGGCGGGGCGCAGATCATCGCGGGCGGGCAGACGCTGCTGGCCACGCTGGCCTTCCGGCTTTCGGAGCCCGGCACCCTGGTGGACATCACCCGCATCCCCGAGCTGCGCGGCATCTCCCTGACCGGTGGGGCGCTGCGAATCGGCGCGCTGACGCGCCATGCCGAGCTGGGCCGCGATGTGCTGGTGCGGCAGCATGCGCCGCTGCTGACCGAGGCCGTGCCGCTGATCGCCCATCCGGCCATCCGCAACCGCGGCACCATTGGCGGCAGCCTGGCCTATGCCGACCCGGCGGCCGAATTGCCCGCCTGCATCGTGGCGCTGGATGCCGTGGTGGTGACGGCCTCTGCGGCCGGCGAGCGCCGCATCCCCGCGCGCGATTTCTTCACCGACCTGCTGCAGACCGCGCTCAACCCCGGCGAGATCATCGCCGCCGTGGAAATCCCGCTGGCCGAGCGCCGCTGCGCGATCCAGGAGGTGGCGCGCCGCTCGGGCGACTACGCCATGGCCGGCCTCGCCGCCGCGCTGCGGCTGGAGGGCGGGCGCGTGGTGGCGCCGCGCCTCGTCTATTTCGGCGTGGGCAATGGCCCCGTGCTGGCCCTGCGCGCCTCCGCCGCGCTGGATGGGCGCGCGCTGGATGCCGCGAGCATCGCCGCCGCCCAGGCCGCTCTGGGTGAGGATCTCGACCCGCCGCAGGATTTGCACGGTCCGCCCGAAATGAAGCGCCACCTGGCCCGCGTGCTGACCGGCCGCGTGCTGGGCGGCTTCCTGGATGCCAAGGAGATCGCCGCATGATCACCCTGACCGTGAATGGCGAGCGCGTGACGCGCCATGTCGAACCCCGCCGCCACCTGATAGACTTCCTTCGCCTCGACCTCGGCCTCACCGGCAGCCATGCGGGCTGCGAGCATGGCGTCTGCGGCGCGTGCACGGTGCGGGTGGATGGCGAGATCGTGCGCGGCTGCCTGGTGCTGGCCGCCTCGCTCGATGGCGCGGAGATCGTCACCATCGAGGGGCTTTCCGACAGCGGTGAGGTGGCTGACCTGCAGGCCAATTTCGTGGCGCGCAACGCGGCGCAATGCGGCTTCTGCACGCCGGGGATGATCATGACGGCGGCCGATATCCTGGCGCATGGGGGAACCCCCTCGCGCGCCGAAATCCGCGAGCACCTCTCCGGGAATTACTGCCGCTGCACCGGCTACCAGGCCATCGTGGATGCGGTGGAAGATACCCTCAAGGCACGCGCATGAACGAGATCACCCCCGCCTCCATCGGCCTCTCGCGCGAGGATCTGCCGAATTCCTATATCGGCCGCTCCGTCCCGCGCCCCAATGCGCCCAAGCTGGTGCAGGGCCGCGCGACCTATACGGATGACGTGGTGCTGCCGCGCATGCTGCATGCGGCCTTCCTGCGCAGCCCGCACGCCCATGCCCGCATCGGCGCCATCGAGACCGCGGCCGCGCTCGCGGTACCCGGCGTGGTGCGCGTCTTCACGGGGCCCGATCTCGCCAAGGTCTGCGACCCCTGGGTGGCCACGCTCGATCACCTCAAGGGCATGAAATCCGCGCCCCAGCACCCGCTGCCGCTCAGCCGCGCGACCTGGCAGGGCGAGCCCATCGTGGCCGTCGTCGCCGAGACGCGCGCCGCCGCCGAGGATGGCGTCGCTGCGCTGGATGTCGAGTTCGAGCCCCTCCCCGCCCAGACCGACATGGAGACCGCGCTGGAGCCCGGCACCGTGGTCATCCACCCGGAGCTGGGCGACAACCTCGTCTTCACCCGCACGGCCGAGACGGGCGACATCGCTGCCGCCTTCGCGCAGGCGCACAAGGTGGTCGAGGCCCGCTTCGTCACCGGCCGGCACACCGGCGTGACGCTGGAGCCGCGCTCCATCATCGCCGACTACAACCGCGCCGATGGCACGCTGACCGTGCACCACTCCACCCAGGCGCCGCACATGATGCAGGGCGTCTTCGCCAAGCATCTGCGCCTGGAGGAGGGCGATGTCCGCGTCATCTGCAAGGATGTCGGCGGCAGTTTCGGCATCAAGGTGCATGTCTATCCGGACGAGGTCGCCGTCGCCGCCATGGCGCGCATCCTTGGCCGCCCGGTGAAGTTCATCGCCGACCGCTTCGAGGCCTTCGCCAGCGACATCCATGCGCGGGACCACCGCATCAAGGCGCGCCTCGCCGTGGATGCGGCAGGGCGCGTGCTGGGCTTCGACGTGGATGACCTGACCGGCATCGGCCCCTATTCCGTCTATCCGCGCACCAGCGCGATGGAGGGGAACCAGGTGGTGAACCTCTGCGGCGGGCCTTACGACTTCAAGAATTACCGTTGCACCACCAAGGTCGTGCTCCAGAACAAGGCGCCCACCTGCCAGTACCGCGCGGTCGGCCATCCTATCGCAACGGCCGTGACCGAGGGGCTGATTGACCTCGCCGCTGAGGCGCTGGGGATGGACCCCATCGAGATCCGGCGCCGCAACCTGATCCGCGATGATGCCTATCCCTTCACCTCGCCCGCCGGCATGCGCTTCGAAGGGCTGTCGCACCACGCCTCGCTCGACAAGCTGCTCAGCATGGTGCCGGTGGAGCGCATCCGCGCCGACCAGGCGGAGGCGCGCGCGCGCGGCGTCTATCGCGGCCTGGGCTTCGCCGCCTTCATCGAGCTGACCAACCCCTCGCCCTTCATGTACGGCATCGGCGGTGCCAGGATTTCCGCGCAGGATGGCTGCACGGTGCGGATGGACCCGGATGGCTCCATCGTCGCCTCCTCAGGCGTAACGGAGCAGGGGCAGGGCACGGAAGCCATCCTCGCGCAGATCGTGGCGCATGGCGTGGGCGTGCCGGTCAGCCGCGTGAAGATCATCACGGGCGACACCCAGACCACGCCCTATGGCGGCGGCACCTGGGCCTGCCGGGGTGCGGGCATCGGCGGCGAGGCCGCGCTGCAATCGGCCATCGCGCTGAAGCAGCAGATCCTGGAAGTGGCAGGCGCCATGCTCCAGGCCGCGCCCGAAAGCCTCGACATCTCGATGGGGAGCGTCACCGACAAGGCCACGGGGGCCGAGCGGATGACGCTCCATGAGCTGGGCCGCATCGTCTATTTCCGCGGCGACACCCTGCCCCGCGACCTCCAGCGCGAGCTGGTGCAGACGCGCCATTTCATCACCAAGGAATATCCCTTCGCCTTCACCAACGGCATCCAGGCGAGCTGGGTCGAAGTGGACCCGATGACCGGCATGGTGAAGCTGCTGGAACACTGGTGCGTCGAGGATTGCGGCCGCGTGATCAACCCGATGCTGGTGGATGAGCAGGTGCGCGGCGGCATCGTGCAGGGCATTGGCGGCGCGCTCTACGAGAACTGCATCTATGACGAAGAGGGCAACCTGCTGACGACCACGCTGGCCGATTACCTCGTGCCGATGTCGGCCGAGATGCCGGAGATGCATGTGGGCCATGTCGAGACGCCCACGCGGGAATCCCTGCTCGGCGCCAAGGGCGCGGGCGAGGCGGGCACGGCCGGTGCGCCGGGTGCGATCATGAACGCCATCAATGACGCGCTGCGGCCGCTGAACGCCCGTGTTCATGAGCAACCCTTTACCCCCGAGCGCATCCTTCGCGCGCTGGGCGCCATCGCGTAAGATCAACACCGCAGCGCCGCAAAGGCGCGAAGACAAGGGAGTTCCAAGGAATGACGACCGCTCGCCGAAGCCTGCTTGCAGGCGCCGCCACGCTGCCCTTCGCCGCGATCCACGCACAGGCGCAGACCGCGCTGAACATCACCATCGCCTCCAGCCATCCCGTCGCCAATTTCTGGGTGGCGATGATGAAGAACGTCTTCCAGCCGGAGATGGACAAGTTCCTGCGCGACAACGGCAACACGCACCGCATCAACTGGCGCGAATCCTACGGCGGCACGCTCTACCGCTTCCAGGACACGATGGAGGCCGTGCGCGACAACATCACGGACATTGGCTACGTCGGCACGCTCTGGGAGGGCAGCACCATGCCGCTCCAGAACGTCACCTACTTCACACCCTTCGCGACGGGTGACCACGCGGTGGTGGCCAATGCCTTCGAGAGCATGAACGCCAGCGTGCCCGCGATCCGCGCGAACTGGACCGGGCTGAACATGGTGCCCCTCAGCTCCTACATCACGGACACCTACCACATCTGGTCCAACTTCCCGATCCGCACGCTGGATGATCTGCGCAACCGCAAGATTTCCGCCCCCGGCACCAGCGCGAACTGGCTGACGGGCACGGGAGCGACGCCCGTGGATGGCGCGCTGACCACCTACTACACCGATATCCAGACCGGCGTGTCCGAAGGTGCCCTCTCCTTCTTCGTCGGTATCCTGCCGACGCGCGTGCATGAGGTCGCGCGCTTCATCACCAAGTGCGATGTGGGGGCCATGTATGTGGGCGGCATCGCGGCCAACCGGCAGCGCTTCGAGCGCTGGCCCGAGCCCGTGCGCCGCGCCATGGTGGAAGCCGGCAAGATCACGACGCAGGCGCATATCCGCGACGTCTCCTCGCGCATCGCCGTCGCCGAGGCGGAGATGCTCCGCCAGGGCGCGGTGATCTCCACCCTGCCGACGGCTGAGCGCGAGCGCTGGATCCGCGGCCTGCCCAACATCGCGCGCACCTGGGCCGATAATTCCGGCCCCGCCTCGCGCGATGTGCTGAACGCCTATTTCGCGGCGATCCGCGGCGCGGGCCAGACGCCCGGGCGCAACTGGGACCGCGAATTGACCTCGTAAGCCGCGAAGGGCGCCGCCATGGCCGATGACATTGACATGGCGGCGCTCGACGCCGCCGCCGCCCCGCAACCCTTCGACCCCGTCCGGATGATCCTCGATGGCCTGGCCGCCATCGGCACCATCTGGACCTTCGGGCTGATGCTGCTGATCTGCGCCGATGTGATCGGCCGTTCCTTCCTGAACGCGCCCATCACCGGCGTGGCCGAGATCGCGGCCCACTCCGTGGTGGGCATCGTCTTCCTGCAGATCGGCTCCACCATCTACCACCGCCGCATGACGCGGGCCGACTTCCTGATCGAGCGCATCCTCCGCTGGGCGCCCGGCCTCGGCCGTGCCATGGAGGCGCTGTTCTACCTGATCGGCGCCGCCGTCATGTTCTTCGTGGCCCAGGCCGCCTGGCCGGGCATGTGGACCTCGATGAACCTGCGCGAGTTCTTCGGCGTGCAGGGTCTCTTCACCGTGCCGACCTGGCCTTTCCGTGGCCTGATCGTGCTGGGTGGTGGCGCCGGCTGCCTCGCCTACCTCGTCCTGTTCCTCCACGAAGCGCGCCGGATGCTGCCCCGCCATGGATGACGTGACCCTTGGCTTCACGCTGATCGGGCTGATGGTGGCGCTGATCATCATCGGCCTGCCCATCGGCATCACGCTGATCTCGACGGGCGCCATCGGCGTCTGGCTGATCCGCGAAAATCCGGACCTGGCCTTCCGCTTCACCGCACTCGCCACCTATTCCGGCATCCAGGACTACCTCTTCGCGACCATTCCGCTCTTCGTGCTGATGGGCCTCTTGGTGAGTATCTCAGACGTCGGGAAAGACACCTTCGACGTCGCGCAGAACCTGCTCCGGCGCGTGAAGGGCGGGCTTGGGATTGCAACCGTGGGGGCCAATGCGGTGTTTGCCGCGGTCACCGGCGTCTCCATCGCCTCGGCCGCCGTCTTCACCAAGGTGGCCGTGCCGGAGATGGTGCGGCATGGCTACACCATGCGCTTCGCGGCCGGCACCGTGGCGGGCAGCAGCATCCTCGGCATGCTCATCCCGCCCTCGCTCCTCATGATCGTCTATGGCGTGCTGGCCGAGGTCTCGATCGGTTCGATGTTCATCGCGGGCGTGATCCCGGGCCTCATCATCGCGCTCGGCTTCGTCGTGATGATCTGGTGCTATGCCACCTTCGCTCCGCATCGCATCATGGCGCATACCGAAAGCCCCGCCCTGCGCGATGAGCCGGTGATGGGCACGGTGGAAATGCTCGGCAAATCCGTGCCCATCCTCTCGCTCGTCGCGCTCATCCTGGGCGGGCTCTACACCGGCTTCTTCACGCCGACCGAGGCGGGCGCTGTGGGCGCGGCAGGCGCCTTGCTCATCGCGCTTGTGCGCCGGCGGCTGGACTCGAAAAAATTCTGGCGCGTGCTGCGCGAGACGGGGCTCGTCTCCGCCGCCATCCTCTTCCTGCTGATCGCGGCGGGGCTTTATTCGCGCATGCTCTCCATGGCGGGCGTGCCCAATGCCATCGGCGATTTCGTCGAGCATCTGGGCCTCGGCGCCTATGGCTTCCTGCTGGCCTTCGTCCTTGTCGTGCTGCTGATGGGCATGATCCTCGACAGCACCTCGATCCTGCTGATCATGGTGCCGATCGGCGCGCCCATCGCCCAGGCCATGGGGTTCGACCTGATCCATTTCGGCATCATCACCATCATCGCCGTCGAAATGGGGCTGCTGACGCCACCCTTCGGCATTTCGGTCTTCACGGTGAAAGCGACGCTGGCCGACCCGAAGGTCGGCATCGAGACCATCTTCGCCGGCGCCCTGCCCTTCGTCGCGGTGATGGGAACGGCACTGCTGGTCATCGCGTTCTTCCCGGTGCTGGCCACCGCGCTGGTTCGCTGAGGGTCAGCCCTTCGGCTTCAGCGCGAAGTCGTAAGCCAGCACGCGGTGCCCCTCGGGCGCCTTCGGAAACTCGGCGATCAGCTCCTGCTTCACGCCGAACACCGCGTCGCTGTCGAGATAGGGGTCGCCCGCGACGAAAACGTGCGTCACCAGCGTCTCGTGCCCCGGGGCCGCGATCATGAAATGCACATGGGCGGGGCGCATCGGGTGCCGCCCGGTCGCCCGCAGCAGATCGCCCACCGGCCCGTCATCCGGCACGGGGTAGGAGGTGGGCAGCAGCGTCCAGAAGTGGAAGCGGCCCGCTTCATCCGTGCGAAAGCGCGCGCGCAGGCTGGCCTCAGCCTCGGCCGGGCGCTGCACGTCGTAGAACCCGTCCTCGTCGGAATGCCAGATGTCCACGATGGCGCCCGCGATGGGCCCGCCGCCCGCCGTCCTCACCTGGCCCGAGACATGCAGCCGCTCGCCCTTCATGGCCTGAGCGACCTCCGCCCCCAGCGGCAATTCGGGCGCGTCCTCGACATAGAAGGGGCCGAGCACGGTGGTGGGCGTGGCGCCCTCGGGCAGGCGGTGGTTGATGGCGTCCACGAGCATGGAGACGCCCAGCGTGTCCGAAAGCAGGATGAATTCCTGGCGCTTGTCGTCGCACATGTGGCCGGTGCGCGTGAGGAAGCCGATCGCCGCCTGCCATTCCTCGAAGCTCGGCTCCACCTCGCGCACGAAGGCGTGCAGATGGCGCACCAGCGCCTGGCTGACCTGGCGCATGCGCGGGTCGGGCGTGGCCGCGAGGCGCTCCAGCACGGCGTCGGTGATGCTGTTCTCGTCGAAATCGCGCATGGCGTGGCTCCCCCTGTTCAGCGCTATTCTGGCACCGCAGGTCAGGGTGGGAAACAAGGATGCAGCCGAGCACGGACGCCATGGAGGCGGTGGGCGATTGGTACCACGCCTGGTTCACCGGGATCATCCTGCTGGCCGTCTCGCGCCGTGGCCCGGGTGAGGCGGCGGAGCTGGTGTTTCGCGTCTTCCGCCAGCAGCAGCAGGCGCGCTTCCTGGAGGGGCTGGGGAAGCTCGGCCTCACAGGCCTGCCGCCGGCGGTAGCTGCCGCGCGATACCACTATCTCTCCAACGCCATCGGCGGCGTCGGCGTCGAGTACCATGAGGAGAGCCCGCGCAAAGCCTGGATCCGCTATCCGCCACCGCGCTGGATCTGGCAGGGCACGGCCATCTGCGGCATCCCGCCCGAGGTAAATGCCGCCATGCTGCGCGGCTGGCATGCGCAGAATGGCGTCTCGCTCGGCTGCCCGCGTCTGGGCTTCGTATGCACCGGCCAAACCGTGGAGGGTTATCCGGGGCTGGAGGGCTACTACCTCGAACACGAGCACGAGCTGGCGGAGGAAGAGCGCCTGCGCTTCACGCGGACCGAGCGCATGCCGCGCTTCGACCCGGACGCCGCCCCCGCCCTGCCGCCGTCCTGGCCGGCCGAGCGAATTGCGAAGGCCAGGCGCGGCTATGCGATGGAGTATGTCCGCAGCGTGATGCAGGCCGCGGCCGCGCAATGGGGCGCGGAGGAGGCGGGCGCGCTGCTGGGCCTCGCCGCGCGCCTCGTCGCCATGCAGCACGCCCACCAGACGGCGCGTGCGCTGGGCGCCAAGGACGGCCCGGGGTTCCTACTGGCGCTCGCGGCGGCGCAGGGCGATGACGCGCGATGCGAGGCGGACAGCATCCACCAGCCAGGGGCGGCGCTGTTCCGCGGCCTCGATCTGCCCCCTGCCCTGCTCCAGGCCTGGAGCGAGCTGCATCGCGGCGCGCTGCTGGCTTTCGATCCCTACGCGAAGCTGGATTTCGCGGCGGGGCCGGATGGCCTTGTGTTTCGCCTCAGGCCATCTCACGGATGAGCTTGGCGCGCAGCGCGCGGGCGATGTCGCGCCGGCTCTCGGCATTGATGACGAAGGCGCCGGGGCCGCCCATCACGTCGCGGCGGTAATGCTCCTCCAGCGTCTCGCCGGCCCGCGTCACCTGGCCCGCGACGGCGATGGCCAGCGCATTCACCACCATGCCCCGCCGGACCACGATGTCCCGCGCGACAGGCGCGGGGCGCAGGCTGCGCATGTCCGGCCCATCGCCCGAGACGTCAATGACCAGCTGCTCCGCCGTGAAGGGGCCCTCGCGCAGCAGATGGCTCGCGTGGTGGATGGCGTCGCCGATCGCGTTGTAGGTCTGCTGCGTGCGGGGGGCGGCCAGCAGCGCATCGGCCAGCGCCTGGGCAGATGCGAGGTCGCTGACCCGCATCCAATCCACGATGGTCTGCGAGCCGCCGGGGCTGCCCCATTCGACCATGGCGATGCCCATGGCCCCCCGCCGCTTGCTGCGGATCGCGGCCACCACCTGCGGATGGGTCAGCGCCTCGGCATAGCCCTCGCGCTGGAGGCGGAACTCCTCCTCGCCGATCGAGCCCGAAGCATCCATGGCCAGCACCAGCAGCATGTCGAGCGCTTCCTGCGCCATGGCGGGCTGGGCCGCGACCACGGCGGGGGCGACGAGGACACCACGGCGGGAAATGGCCATCGGGAAGATGCCTCCAAAAGCGGGAAGCCCGATTCGTGGCGCGAAGCGGCCCCGGCTGACAACCAAAATCCGCATGGGGTTGCGCGAGGCGCACGGCGGCGGGAGGCTCTGCGCCAACAGGGAGACCACGCCGATGACCGAACCACCCGTCCTGATGAGCCGCGATGCGCGCGGCATCGTCACCGCCACGCTGAACCGCCCGGCCCTGGGCAATGCCTATAATGGCGAGATGCTGGAGGCGTTGATCGAGGGCCTCCCGCAACTGGCGGAAGACCCGCTCGTGCGCGGCCTGGTCATCCGTGGCGCGGGCAAGCATTTCCAGGCGGGTGCGGACATCCACTGGCTGAGCGAGGCCGCCGCCGCCCCGCCTGAGCAGGCCTTCGCGGCCTCCATGATGACGACGCGCGCCATGCAGCGCCTCAACGAATTTCCGAAGCCGACATTCGCGGTGATCCACGGCGCCTGTTTTGGCGGTGGCACGGGCATCGCCTGCTGCGTGGATGTGGCACTCGCCACCACCGCCGCCAGCTTCGGCATTTCCGAGGTGCGGGTCGGCGTCGCCCCCACGCCTATTTCGACGCACATGGTCCATGCCATGGGCCTGCGACACGCCCGCCGCTACGCCATCACCGGCGAGCGCTTCGGGCCGGAGGAGGCGATGCGGATCGGGCTCGTGCATGAGGTCCACGCGCCGGAGGCCATCGAGGCGCGGCTGGAAGAGATCATCGCGGCGATGCTGCTCTCCTCGCCCGCTGGCATTGCCACGACCAAGACGAGCCTGCTCGAGTCCAACGGCCTCATGCTGAGCGAGCACCAGATGGCCGCGCTCGCCAATGAAAGCTGGATGCAGCGCGCGGGCGCGGAGGGACGCGAGGGCCTCGCCGCCTTCCGCGAGAAACGCAAGCCGCGCTGGGCGCCGTGAGCGGCGGTCAATCCGCCTGGATGTTCCCCTCGCGCACCACCCGGGCCCAGCGCTCGCGCTCGGTGCGGATCAGGGCGGCGTAGCGCGCCGGCCCGCCGCCGGCGGGCGTCGTGCCGCGTTCGGCCAGTTGCCTGCGGATATTGGGATCGGCCATCGCACCCTCGGCCGCCGTGACCAGGCGCGCCAGATGCGCATCGCTGATGCTGGCATGGGCGGAAAGGCCGAACCAGGCGACGGCCTCGAAGCCGGCCAGCCCGAATTCGGCGCCCAGCTCACTCACCGTCGGCACGTCCGGCAGTTCGGGCACGCGCTCGGCCGAGGTGACGGCAAGCGGCACGACCAGGCCGCCGCGGATGGCGGGCAGCGCCGTCGGCAGGTTGTCGAGAAACACGTCGATGTCGCCCGCGATCAGCGCGGTCATCGCCGGCGCCGCGCCACGGAAGGGAATGTGCTGCATGCGCAGGCCCGCGAGCTGGCTGATCAGTTCGCCCGTGAGGTGGGTGGAGGTGCCATTGCCGGCACTGCCGAAGGGCCGGCCGGGGCGGTCCGCGCGCACGCGGCGCATGTAGTCCCGCGCGTCGCGCGTGCCCATGCGCGTGGCATTTCCGATCCAGACATTGGGGACGGTGACGAGCAGCGTGATGGGGCGGAAATCGCGCTCGGGATCGTAGCCCGCATTGCGCTGGAGGGCCGGGACGATGGCGTTGGAGGCGATCTGGCTCAGGAACATCGTGTGGTCATTGCCGTCGCGCACGAAGCGCTGCGCGCCGACCATGCCGCCGGCACCGGCCAGGTTCTCGACGATGATGCTGCGGCCGAGGCGCTGGCCCATCTCCTGCGCCAGCAGGCGCGCCATCACATCGGTGGTGCCGCCGGCCGGGAAAGGCACGATCAGGCGCAGGTCGCGCGTCGGCCACGCATCCTGGGCGTGGGCGGCGATGGGCAGCGCGGCGGCGCCGAACAGGACAGAGCGTCGGGTCAGGCGGGTCACGCGAATTCTCCGGCAGGTTTCCCTGTCATCGTCGTAATGCGCGGACCGGAAGGCAAGCCCCCGGTCAGGCCCGCCCCGCCGTCACCGTCGCGGGGCGCCCGCGCTCGGAGAAGAGCGCGACCGTCCAGAGCGCCGCGATACCGGGCAGGATGAGCAGCAGACCCACGAGCTGCGCCTGCCCCGGCGCCGCTTCCATCGCGCGGGAAATGATCCAGGCCAGGAACAGCCCCGTGCAGAAGACGCGCAGCGAGTTCCGCCCAATGGTCGCAAGTGCGCGGCCCGCAATCCCCTCCATCCAATCCGCCCGGCGCGGCACCAGGATGGCGACGAGCCAGGCGAGCGCCAAGGCGTGCAGCAGGCGGGGCGGCGCCAGCACATCCTTGTTCTCGAACAGCATCGCGGCCCAATCCGGACCCTCGATGAACTGGTGCTGCACGAGGCGCGCGACAAAACCACCGGCCACCACCAGTGCAGCCAGCGCCGTCAGCATGGCCGAGCGCGGCAAGGCCATGCCATGCAGCGCCCGCCAGCCGAGCCAGCCACCCAACAGATAGAGGAACTGCCACGCCAGCGGATCAAAGGCGATGAGCGTGCCGCCCAGCCCGGGTGTCGAGATCCAGCCGAGATTGACGGCGGCGTAGAGAAGGAGGCTCGGCAGCAGCGCCCAGGCGCCAAGGCGCTGCACCAGCAGCAGGAAGGGGCCGAGCAGGACCATGCCGAAGACGAAGACCGGCAGCGTGCCCATGAAATCCGGCTGGAACAGCCCGGTGAAGGCGAGGCCGACCGCGCTGAACGGGTGCTCGACCAGATATTGCCAGCCGAAGCGCTCCACCGCGATCGGCACGTGGAACACGATGTCGGCCAGGAGCACCATGGCGGCGAACATGAAGAAGACCAGCAGATGCGTCCGGTAGAGGCGCAGGGCCCGCATCAGCAAATCCTGCTGTGCTGTGGCGGGCCCGGACTTGGCCGCCTTCAGCGCGAAGACCGAACCCAGCGTCATGCCCGAGAGCAGGATGAATATCTCGGACGAATCCGACAGGCCCCAGGCCGCGTGGATGCCCCAGGCCAACCAGGTGCCCACGACATGCGAGACGAAGATGGACACCTGCATCCAGCCGCGCAGCACATCGAGGCGCAGGTCGCGCGGCGGGCGTGAGGGGATGGCGGCGCTCTGCATGGGTCAGACCGCGAGCGGCGCGCGCCGGGGCAGCAGGGCCAGCAACTGGTCGCGCCGCAGCCACGCCACCAGCAAACCCATGGTGAAGGTGAAGCACGCCTCCTTGAAGAGCTTGCCACCATCCTCGTAGGGGTCCACGCCGAGCGGCGTGAAGAGGTGGAAGAAGATGGCGCCGCCCATGATGCCGGCCGCGAAAAGCCCGCCAAAGCCCTGGGTGCGCGGGATCAGGACCAGGATGGCGGCCAGGATTTCCATGCCCGCCACGAAGAGGCGGAAGGGCTTCTCCGGGATGCCCGACCAGTCGGAAAGGCGGTCGAAGATCAGCGTTGAACCGGTCAGCTTGAACTGCAGGTAATAGAGCAACTCATAGGCGATCCAGATCGCGGCCGCCCAGGCCAGAAGGTTGAACACGATGTGGGTCGGGCGGGCTTGCGACATGGGAACCCTCGGCAGCCGGCCGCTCCCGGGGATCAGGAGGCGTGCCATGCCAGGGTTTCGCCGCGGCATCGCGGGCGGTTACCCAGGCGGGGGATTACAATTCACCCATGAGCTTGCGGCGCACCGCGGTCACGCAGGCCTCGAACAGCGTGAGGTCCGCCCAGCCCAGCCCATCTTCCGCGCGCAGCAGCACGCCGCCCGAGGCGGCGATCGCGCCCTCCAGCATCAGGTTCTCCGCCAGGCCGAAATCCTCGATCTCGAGCCCCTCCCCGTCGCGCCAGGCCGCGCCGTCATGCCGGGCGCCGGCCACCCGCGTGCGGTAGTCATGCGGCGCATGGGTGTAGCCGAAGACCGGCCGGCCCAGCCCGCGCATGTAGCCGAGCTCGAACACCGTCCCCGGATCGGCCGCCAGGCCGCGGAAGGGCGTGAGGTTCGCCACCAGCGCATCGCAACCCTGGATATGCGCCTCGTTCGCCGCATGGATACGCCGCCAGTCAGGCGGGCCGGAAGGCATGGGGGCGGGGGGGTCGAGCGGGTAGACACCCACCATCCCGTGCCGGGCGCAAATGGCCTTCTTCGCCGCGCCCGCCGCGAGGGGGTCGGGCAGGAACACCTCGGGACCGGCGAGATAGATACGCATCGGTCCATTCTGCCAGGAAAGCGGCTTCGGTCCTATGATGATCGGATGGACCTCGAAGCCGAATACAACAACCGCGCCCGCGTGCCCGGCCACCCCGCCATCATCACCGGATGGATGCAGGATTCCGCGGCCTTTCGCGCTGCCCACCCGCCCGAGACCCTGGCCTATGGCCCCGGCCCGCGCGAGGTGATGGACCTGTTCCTCCCGCCCGAGATCCGCGGTGTCGCGATGTTCTTCCATGGCGGCTACTGGCAGGGGCTGGACCGCTCCGCCGTCAGCCATTGCGCGGCGGGGCTGGTGGCCCAGGGCGTGGCGGTGGCTTGCCCCTCCTATGACCTCTGCCCCGCCGTGCCGCTCGCCACCATCATGGCCCAGGCCGAGGCGGCGGCCCGGGCGCTGCATGCGCGGCTGGGCCGGCCCATGCTGGTCTCGGGCCATTCGGCGGGGGGGCATCTCGCGGCCCATCTGCTGGCGCGGCTGCCGGCCGAGATGGTGGCCGCGGCCGTTCCCATCTCCGGCCTGTTCTGGCTGGAGCCCTTGATCCCCACCAGCATCAACACGGCCCTCGGCCTCGATGCCGCCACCGCGCGCGCCCTCTCGCCCGCGCTCCTCCCCTCCCCCGGGCGGCCGGTCCATGCCGTGGTGGGCGGCGCCGAGAGCCCCGAATTCCTGCGCCAGAGCGCCGAATTCGCGCCGCTTTGGGGCGGCACGAGCGAGGCGCTGCCGGGCCTCGATCATTTCACCATCCTCAGCCCCTTGCCGCGGGCGCAGCATCCGCTGACGATGAGGATGGCAAGACTTGCATGGCAGGTCTGCGATCACCTATGAGATGGTTTAAGCTTAAAACATTGGGAGAGCAGCTGATGGCGTTCCAGATTGCGGCGTTCCGCCGCCGTACCCTTCTCGCCACCAGCACGGGCTTGCTGGCCGCCCCTGCCGTGCTCCAGGCGCAGAGCGCGCCCATCAAGGTCGGCCTCGTCGCCGTGCAGACCGGGCCGCAGGCCGCGCTCGGCACGCAGCTGCGCGACGGCTGGATGCTCGGCATCCGCCAGCTCAACAATCAGTTGGGTGGCCGCCCGGTCGAGACCATCGTCATTGATGACGAGCTGCGCCCCGATGTCGCCGTCACCAAGGTGCGCGCGGCGCTCGAGCGGGACCGCGTGGATTTCATCGTGGGCGTGGTCTTCTCCAACATCCTCGCCGCCATCATGCGACCGGTGACGGAGGCGAACACCTTCCTGATCTCCACCAATGCCGGCCCCTCCACCTATGCCGGCCGCGGCTGCAACCCGTATTTCTTCACGACCAGCTACAACAATGATCAGGTCCACAGCGTCATGGGCCAGGCGGCGCAGGATGCCGGCTATCGCCGCGTCTTCCTGATGACGCCGAACTACCAGGCCGGGCGCGACGCCATGGCGGGCTTCAAGTCCCGCTTCCAGGGCACCGTCGTGGATGAGGTCTATGTGCCGCTGACGCAGCTCGACTTCTCGGCGGAGCTCGCGCGCATCGCCTCGCTGCGGCCGGATGCGATCTTCACCTTCATGCCGGGCGGGCTCGGCGTGAACCTGGTGAGGCAGTATCGCCAGGCGGGCCTCGCCAACATCCCCTTCCTCTCGACCTTCACGGTGGATGAGGCGACGCTGCCGGCCCAGGGCGAGGCGGCCCTCGGCTTCTTCAGCGCGGCCAGCTGGGCGCCCAACATGGACAACCCGGTGAACCGCCGCTTCGTCACCGACTTCGAGGCTGCCTTCAACTACGTGCCCGCCACCTATGCGGCGCAGAGCTTCGATGCGGCGAACCTGCTGAACTCCGCCGTGCGGCGCGTGAGCGGCAACCTGACCGACAAGAACGCGCTGCGCGCCGCCATCGCGGCGGCCGATTTTTCCTCCGTGCGCGGGCCCTTCCGCTTCGGCACGAACCAGTATCCGGTGCAGGATTTCTGGCAGCTGCGGGTGGCGCGCCGCCCCGACGGCAAGTTCCAGACCGAGACGGTGCGCCGCGTGCTGGAAGCCAATGTGGACCCCTGGGCCGCCGAGTGCCGCATGCCGGCGCGAATCTAGTTCCCCGCGAAATCGCTTCGCAATTTCGCGGGGGCCCCGGTTGGCGCATTTTCCTGAGAGCTGGGTTCATCCTCCCGTGGCAAAGCCACGAGAGGGCGCCGGGGGGCGGCGGTTATGAACACGACGCTGCTGCTGGTGCAGGGGCTGAACGGGTTGCAGTTCGGGATCCTGCTGTTCCTCGTCGCCGCGGGACTGACACTCGTCTTTGGGGTGATGGATTTCATCAACCTGGCGCATGGCGTGCAGTACATGCTGGGCGCCTATCTGGGGGCGACGCTCGCGGCCCTGACCGGCAGCTTCTGGTGGGGGCTGCTGCTGACGCTGCCCGCCACGCTCGCTTTCGGGCTGCTGCTGGAATTCCTGGTCTTCCGACATCTCTACGAGCGCGATCACCTCAGCCAGGTACTGGCGACTTTCGGCGTCATCCTCTTCCTGAACCAGGGCGTGAAGGCGGTGTTCGGCACGGCACCGATGCAGATGCCGGTGCCGGAACTCCTCAGCGGCGGCGTGCGGGTTATGGACGGGCTGCTCTACCCCACCTACCGCATCGCCATCCTCGTCGCCGGCCTCGCCACCGCGGGACTGCTCTGGTTCCTCGTCGAGCGCACGCGCGTCGGCATGCTGGTGCGCGCGGGTGCCACCAATGCGCCGATGGTCGCGGCGCTTGGGGTGGATATCCGCCGCCTCTTCATGCTGGTCTTCGGCTTTGGCGCCATGCTGGCGGGCTTCGCCGGCGCCATGGCCGCGCCCATCCTCTCGGTCGAGCCGGGCATGGGCGACAACCTGCTCATCCTCGCCTTCGTGGTGATCGTGATCGGCGGCATCGGCTCGGTGCGCGGGGCCTTCATCGCGGCCCTGCTGGTGGGCCTGGTCGAGACCATCGGGCGAAGCATGATGCCCGACCTGATGCGCCTGTTTCTGGACCCTTCCGCCGCGCGTCAGGCGGGGGCGGCCATGGCCTCCATGCTGATCTACGTCGTGATGGCCGCGATCCTCGCCTTCCGGCCGGCCGGGCTGTTTCCGGTCCGGCGATGAAGCAGCAGGACGTCCTCATCGCGCTCGCCATCTTCGCGGCGCTCGCCGTGGCACCCTTTGTTGGCTTCGGCCAGGGCTATTCGCTGACGCTGCTGGCGCGCGCGATGATCTTCGGCATGGCGGCCATCTCGCTCTCGCTGCTGGTGGGCGGTGGCGGGCTGGTCAGCCTGGGGCATGCGGCCATGCTGGGCGTGGGCGCCTATGCCGTCGTCGTCCTCGACCATGCCCGCATCACCGAGGCCTGGATCGTGGTGCCCGCGGCCATCGGGGCGGCCGCGTTCTTCGCGCTGCTGACGGGCGCCATCGCCATCCGCACCTCCGGCGTGCATTTCATCATGATCACGCTGGCCTTCGGGCAGATGGCCTTCTTCACCACCTCCTCCCTCGCCCTTTATGGCGGGGATGATGGCTACACCCTCTACAACCGGCTGGAAGTCTTCGGCTCCCGCGCGCTGGAGGGCGGCCTGGTCTTTCATTTCACCTGCCTCGGCCTGCTCATCGGCGTCTGGGCGCTGGTGCGCGCCTTGCTGAACAGCCGCTTCGGCCGCGTGCTGCAAGCCGCGCGCGACAATGAGACGCGCGCCCGCGCGGTCGGCTTCGAGCCCTATGCCTTTCGCCTCGCGGCTTACGTCATCGCGGGCGGGATCGGCGGCCTCTCGGGCGTTCTGCTGGCCAATGCGGCGGAGTTCGTGGCCCCCGCCTATCTCGCCTGGCAGCGCAGCGGGGACCTGCTGTTCATGGTGATCCTGGGCGGGCTCGCCGGCCCGCATGGCGCGCTGATGGGGGCGCTGGCCTTCGTGCTGATTGAGGAGTGGCTGGCCAAGCTCACCGAGCATTGGCGGCTGATCTTCGGGCCGCTGCTCATCTTCTGCGTGTTCTTCATGCGCGGCGGCATCGCGGGGCTTCTGCGTCGTGGTTGAAGCGCTGCTTGAACTCCGCCACCTGCAAAAGCGCTTCGGTGGGCTGACCGTGACGGATGATGTCTCGCTCGACCTCCGGCGCGGCGAGATCCATGCGCTGATCGGGCCCAATGGCGCGGGCAAGACCACGCTGATCCATCAGATCAGCGGCACCCTCGCCCCCGATTCCGGCGAAATCCTTTTCGCCGGCCAGGATGTGACCCGCCTGCCCATGGCGAAGCGGGCGCGCATGGGCCTGGCCCGCAGCTTCCAGATCACCAGCATCATCCCCTCCTTCACCGCGCGGGAGAATGCGGCGCTGGCCGTGCAGGCGCGGCAGGGCTCTTCCTTCCGCTTCTTCCGCGCCGCGAATGCCGAGGCCGCGCTGAACGAGGAAGCCATGGCGGCGCTGACGGAAGTCGGCCTTGAACGCCGCGCCGAAACAGCCGCGGCCGCCCTCAGCCATGGCGAGAAGCGCCAGCTCGAACTCGCCGTGGCACTCGCCATGCAGCCCCGCGTGCTGCTGCTGGACGAGCCCCTGGCCGGCACCGGCGCCGAGGAGGCGGAACGCCTCATGCGTATCCTGGGCGGCCTGCGCGCGCGCTACGCCATCCTGCTCATCGAGCACGACATGCCTGCCGTCTTCGCGCTCGCCGACCGCATTTCCGTCCTCGCCCAGGGGCGCATCATCGCGGCCGGCACGCCCGATGTGATCCGCGCCGACCCCGCCGTGCGCGACGCCTATCTCGGCGAGGACGAGGGATGATGCCCGCCGCCGATTCACGCCTCCGGGCTTTCGCCCTCCAGCGATGGGAGGCCTGATGCTCTGGATCGAGAGCCTCGCCGCCGCCTATGGGCAGAGCCAGGCGCTGCAGGACATCTCCCTTGCCGTCGAGACGGGCGAGGTCGTTACCCTGCTCGGCCGCAACGGCATGGGGAAGACCACCACCGTGCGCGCCATCATGGGGATGCTGGGCTCGGTCGGCGGGCGGGTCACCGGCGGGCGCATCGCCCTCGACCAGGCGGAGCTGGTGGGCCTGCCGTCCCACGTCATCGCGCGGCGCGGCATCGGGCTGGTGCCCGAGGGGCGGCAGGTGTTTCCCACGCTCACGGTCGAGGAGAACCTGATTGCCACCGCGCGCCCTGGCCGCTGGGACCTCAACGCGATCTACGTCCTCTTCCCACGCCTGCGCGAGCGGCGCGCCAATGCCGGGCGCAACCTCTCGGGCGGCGAGCAGCAGATGCTGGCCATCGGTCGCGCGCTGATGACCAACCCGCGCCTGCTCATCCTTGACGAGGCCACGGAAGGGCTGGCGCCGCTGATCCGCGCCGAGATCTGGGCCGTGCTCGGCACCCTCAAGGCCGAGGGCCAGGCCATCCTGCTGATCGACAAGAACCTCGGCGCCGTGATGCGCCTGGCCGACCGGCACGTGATCATCGAGCGCGGCCGCACCGTCTGGACCGGCGACAGCGCGGCCCTCGCCGCCGCCCCCCAGCTGCGCGAGCAGTATTTGCATGTTTAGTCGCCCTCAAGGGCCGGGCGCCGCCTCCGGCGGCTTGGCTTCGCGCCGCTGAGCGCGCGCTGGCGATAAGCGCCGCCTGGGCGCGCCGCGCGCGTTGCGCGCGGATACCCGACACGCGTGAGCGTGCAGGGCGGGGCGAGCCTATTTTCACAGCCCGCCTTGCGCCGGGATTCCCTTGGTGCAGACTGCCAAGGCAAATCCATCACCATCCAGGGAGCACCCCAGCATGACCGAAATCGCAGGCATCACCCGGGCCGGAACCGGCCTGGACGGCGTCGCCTGGAACATCCTGGGCCAGGAGTATCACCCCAAGCAGTCCACCGAGGACTGCTTCTCCTTCGTCGCCAATTCGCCGCCCGGCACCTTCGTGCCCCCGCACATCCACCCCACGCAGGATGAGTACATCCTGATGCTGGAAGGCGAGTGGAAGCTCATCCTCGACGGGCAGACGCATTTCGCGAAGCCGGGCGACCTGGTGCGCATGCCGCGCGGCATCATGCATGGCTATTTCAACGAGAGCGGCGTGCCCGCCCGCGCCTTTTTCTGGGTCAGCCCCGCCCGCCGCCTGCATGACCTGTTCAAGGCCATCCACAACGTGCCCGATCCGGCCGAGGTGGTGCGCCTCTCGGCCCTGCATGAGGTGGATTTCCTGCCGCCCCCGGGCTAACTCCACCGGATGACAACCCCGGGCCGATTGGCGGCACTCCTCGGTCTGCTCGCCGCCTTCGGCCCGCTCTCCATAGACATGTACCTGCCGGCCTTCCCCGAGATCGGGGCGAGCCTGGGCGGCGGCATCGAGGGCGTGCAGCTCACGCTCGCCGCCTATTTCATCGGCATGGCGCTGGGCCAACTTCTGCATGGCCCCCTCTCCGACCGGCTGGGGCGGCGGCGCCCGCTCTTCGCCGGGCTGATCGTCTATATCGCCGCCTCCATCCTCTGCGCGCTGGCCACCAGCATGGAGGCGCTGATCGCGCTCCGCCTGCTCCAGGCACTCGCCGGCTGCGCGGGCATGGTCATCTCCCGCGCCGTGGTGCGCGACGTGTCGGACCGGCTGGACCCCGTGCGCCTCATGGGACGCCTCATGCTGGTGATGGGCGTGGCGCCGATCCTGGCGCCGCTCATCGGCGGCTATGTCGCCGCCTGGTTCGGCTGGCGCGCCATCTTCTGGTTGCTCGCCGCAATCGGCCTTGCCGCCCTCATCCTCTGCGCCCTCCTGCTGCATGAAACCCTGCCGGACGAGCGCCGCCGCCGCGTCTCCCTGCTGGAGGTGCTGCGCAGCTATGGCGGCCTGCTGCGGGACCGGCGCTTCATGGGCGCCGCACTCGCCTCCGGCTTCGCCATCTCGGGCATGTTCGCCTATATCGCGGGCTCGCCCTTCGTCTTCATCACGCTGAACGGCATCGCGCCCGCGCAATATGGCTGGCTCTTCGGCGGCGCGGCGGCCGGGTTCATCATCCTCTCGCAAACCTCCGCGAAGCTCGCCGCGCGCCTGGGGCGCGAACGCCTGTTCAACGCGACCATCGCCGCCATCGCCGCCTGCGGCCTCAGCCTGCTGGCGCTCACCGCCCTCAGCGCGCCCTTCGCCGCCCAATACGCGGCGGTCTTCCTCTACGTGTCGCTCCTCGGCATCGCCCTGCCGCTCGGCACGATCATCACCATCACGCCCTTCCCGCACATGGCCGGCACCGCCTCCGCCCTCGTCGGCACGCTGCAATTCGGCATGGGGGCGCTGGCCGGCGCCGTCCTCTCCGCGCTGCACAACGGCACCGCACTGCCCATGGCGGTGACCATCGCCCTCGGCGGCAGCGCAGCGCTGGCGGCGCGCATCCTGCTGCGGGGATAGGCGCGCGCTGACCCGGGAGGGACGCTGTCCCTCCCGGACCCTCCCTGCCAGGGGCCAAGGCCCCGTGGACCCCTTCAAGATATGGGCTTGTTGAGGGAGGGGGCGTCGAGGGCGCGCATGAGATCACGGGCGCTCCAGCCCCCTCCCTCAACAAGCCCCGTCCTGGGTTCCAAGGGCCTCTCGGCCCTTGGCGAGAGGGGTCTGGGGAGAGCAGCGCTCTCCCCAGGTCAGGCGCGCCCTACCCCGCCGCGTGGATCGCGCGCCAGAGCTTCTCGGGTGTCACGGGCATGTCCAGGTGGTTGACGCCGAGGGGGCGGAGTGCGTCCACCAGGGCGTTCATCACGGCCGGCAAGCTGCCGGCGCAGCCCGCTTCGCCGCAGCCCTTGGCGCCGAGGGGGTTGGTGGTGCAGGGCACAGGGTGGCTGACGAGCGAGAAGCTCGGCAGGTCATCGGCGCGAGGCAGGCCGTAATCCATGAAACTGCCGGAAAGGAGCTGGCCTTCCTCGGAATAGGCCACCTGTTCGTGCAGGATCTGGCCGATGCCCTGGACTATGCCGCCATGCGCCTGGCCGGCGACGAGGAGGGGGTTCACCACCACGCCGAAGTCGTTGACCGAGGTGTAGTTCACGATCTTCACATGGCCCGTGTCCGGCTCGACCTCGAGCTCGCAGATATGGCAGCCGTTCGGATAGGCCATGGGTGCCTGGTCGAAGACGTGCTGCACGTCGAGCGAAGTGGGGACTTCGGACGGCAGCGAGTGGCTTTCGCGCAGCCTGGCGGCGAGTTCCATGATGCCGATGCCGCGGTCGGTGCCGGCGATGGTGAACTGCCCGGCGTCGAACTCGATATCAGCGACGGAACTTTCCAGGATGTAGGAGGCTGCAAGCTTGCCTTTCTCCACCACCAGCGCCGAGGCCTCGATGATGGCGGCGCCCGAGGCCATCAAGGATTTCGAGCCACCCGTCCCGCCGCCGGCGATGAGCTCGTCGGAATCGCCTTGCAGCAGGCGCACGCTCTCGAAGGGCACGCCGAGATACTGGTGCAGCACCTGCGCGAAGGCCGACCAATGGCCCTGGCCGTAGTCGAGCGTGCCGGTGATGATGGTGACGGTGCCGTCCTTCTCGAAGCGGATGCCGCCCTGTTCCTTGGCCGGCGGCGCCGTGCATTCGAGGAAGTTCCCGATGCCGATGCCGCGCAGCTTGCCGCGGGTTTTCGCCTCGGCGCGGCGGGCTTCGAAGCCGGCGAAATCGGAGGCCTTCAGCGCCTCGTCGAGGATCGCGGAGAAGTCGCCGCCATCATAGACGCTGCCCGAGGGGGCCGAGTACGGGAATTGGTCCGGCTTGATATGGTTGAGCTTGCGCAGTTCCACCGAGGACTTGCCCATGGCCTGGGCCGCTTCCTCGATCAGCCGCTCCATGAAGTAATTGCCCTCCGGCCGGCCAGCGCCGCGATAGGCCGAGACGGGGGTGGTGTTGGTCAGCATGCTGCGCGTGCGGACTTCGATCAGCGGCAGGGTGTAGTTGGACTGCACGTTCTTCACGAAGTTGCCGGTGCCCATCAGCGGCGCCACGGTCGAGAGATAGGCGCCCATATTCGCGAAGCTGGTGAGCCGCACCGCCAGGAACTTGCCCTCGGCGTCCAGCGCCAGTTCGGCCTCCACCTCATGGTCGCGGCCATGCTGGTCGGACATGAAGGAGCCGCTGCGCTCATCGGTCCATTTCACCGGGCGGCCGAGCATCTTTGCCGCATGCAGCAGCGGCAGGTATTCGGGATAGGCATTGGCCTTCATGCCGAAGCTGCCGCCCACATTGCCGGTTCGCACGCGCACCTGGTCCTTCGGCACCCTCAGCACGTCATCCGCCAGCTGGTTGCGCAGGCCGAACACGCCCTGGCAGCCGACATGCAGGATGTAGCGTCCATCGGCGAACTCGCCGATCGCGCTGCGCGGCTCCATCGCGGCGACCACGATGCGACTGTTGCGGATGGAAAGCTTTTGCACATGCGCGGCCGAGGCGAAGGCCGCGGCGACCTTGACGGCATCGCCGAAGGCGAAGTCCAGCACGCAGTTTTCCGCGATGTCGTCATAGAGCAGCGGCGCGCCGGCGGCGGCCGAGGCCTCGGTCACCGCGTCCAGGATTTCGACGTCGAGCTCCACCAGCTCGGCCGCGTCCTTGGCCTGGGCCTTGGTCTCGGCGACGACGACAGCGACCGGGTCGCCCACGAAGCGCAGCTTGTCGCCGGCCAGCGCCGGGCGGCGGGTGGTGCGCAGCGGGCTGCCATCGGCATTCTTCAGCGGCATCGCGCAGGTCATGTCGCCATATTCCGCGAGGTCCGCGGCCGTGATCACGGCGTGCACGCCCGGCGCGGCGCGGGCGGCCGTCACATCCACGCCGTTCAGGACGGCATGGGCGTAGGGGCTGCGGACGACATGGGCATAGAGTTGGCCGGGCAATGCCAGGTCATCGGTGTAGCGCCCCTGCCCTTGCAGCAGCTTCGGATCCTCCTGCCGGGGGACCGGCTGGCCCACGCCGAATTTGAGCCGCGTGGGGTCGAAGGGCAGGTTCGTATCGGGCATGGGTGGATCTCCGGAGATGCATGGATGGTGGGCAGGGCTGGGGCTTCCGCAAGGGGCGCGGGGGGATCACGCTGCCCTTATGGTGTTCCCCCGCCTCAATCCCACCCCCGCCGGCATGGCGCTGGCCGCGATGGCGGGCCTCACCTTCTGCGTGCTGAATGTGCTCCTTCGCATCCTGGCGACGGAGCTGCCGCCCTTCCAGGTGCAGTTCCTGCGCTATGCCGCGGGGCTATTGGTGCTGGCGCCGTGGATCCTGCGCCAGGGCATCGCCGCCTATCGGCCGCGCGGGCTCAGCGGGCAGCTCTGGCGGGGCGTGGTGCATTCCACGGCCCTCTATCTCTGGTTCGCTGCCCTGCCCAACATCCCCTTCGCGGACCTCACGGCCATCGGCTTCACCAGTCCTCTTTTCGTCATGATCGGCGCCGTGATCTTCCTGCGGGAGAAGATGTTCTGGCAGCGCTGGGTCGCGGGCATCCTGGGCTTCGCGGGCGTGCTCGTGGTGGTGGGGCCGCAGCTGACCGGATCAGGCGGTCATTACTCGCTGATGATGCTGGCCTCGGCGCCGCTCTTCGCCGCCTCCTTCCTCATCACCAAGGCGCTGACCCGGCGCGACAGCCCGGAGGTGATCGTGGCGTGGCAATCGCTGACGGTCGCGCTCTTCACGCTGCCGGCGGCACTCTGGGTTTGGGAATGGCCGGATGCGCGGCAATGGGGGCTGGTGCTGCTCTGCGGGATGCTCGGCAGCTTCGGCCACTGGATGCTGACCCATGCATTCAAGCTGGCCGATATCTCCAGCGCGCAACCGGTGAAGTTCCTGGACCTGATCTGGGCCGCGAGCCTCGGCTACCTCATCTTCGCGGAGACGCCGACCACCTCGACCTTTGCCGGTGCCCTGGTCATCTTCATCTCCACAACCTGGATCGCGCGGGTCGAATCCCGCCGCGGAAGGATCCCCGCCGCATGAGCCCTGAGATCGCCGATCTGGAAGCCAGCGCCACACGCCATGTGACGGCGGGCAACGTGGTGTGGCGCGAGTGGGGTCAAGGCACGCCGCTCCTGCTGCTGCACGGCGGCTCCGGCTCCTGGCGGCATTGGCTGCGGAACATCGCCGTGCTGTCGCAGCATTACCGGCTGCTGGTGCCGGACATGCCCGGCCTCGGCGAATCCGCCCTGCCGGAGGAGGAGACGCCCGCCGGCGCGGCCCTCGTCCTGCGCTGGGGGTTGGAGGCGCTGCTGGGCGCGGATCGGCGCTACCACCTGACCGGATTTTCCTTCGGCGCCAATGTCGGCGGGCAGTTGGCGGCGATGGAGGGCACGCATGTGCTCTCCTACACGGCCGTCGGCGCCGCCTCGCTCGGCCTGCCCCGGCCACCGCTCGACCTGCTCAAGGTGCGCGACAAGACGGGCGAGGCGCGGCGCGAGGCGCATCGGGAGAACCTGGGGCGGCTGATGTTCCATGACCGCGCGCTGATTGATGACGTGGCGCTGGAGATCCAGGAGCACAACACGCAGCATGCCCGCCTGCGCTCCCGCGGCTTCGCCAGTTCCTCGATGCTGCGGGACGCGCTGGCGGAGGCGAAGGCGCCGCTCGCGGGCATCTGGGGCGAGCGCGACGCGGTGGCCTGGCCCGATGTGCGCGGGCGGCTCGATGTGTTGCGCGGCCTGGATCCCGCCCTGCTGGAGGCGGTGATTCCCGCCGCTGGCCATTGGGTGGCCTATGAAGCGCCGGACGCCTTCAACGCGGCACTTCTGGGGATTCTGGCGCAACGCGCAGCATGAAGAGTGCCACGAAGGCCGCGAGCGAAAGGCCTGCCGTGAACCACAGCGCATGCGCGCCGAAGCCGGCGACGACAAAGCCGAACAGCGCCGGCGCCACCGCGCCCAGGAAGCGCGCCGGGGCCACGATCAGCCCCTGCCGCGCGCCATAGCCGGCAGCGCCAAAGACGGCGAGCGGCAGCGTGCCGCGCACAATGGTGTTGATGCCATTGCCGGCGCCGTGCAGCAGCACAAACACCGCCGCAAAGGGCGCGCCGAACAGCAGCAGGATCGCCGCGCCGATCGGGTGCGTCACCTGCGCGATCTTGGCCGAGAGCAGCGGGTGCGCGCGCCGCAGCACGGTGAACTCCAGCACGCGGGCTGCCACCTGGGCCGGCCCCATCAGCGCGCCGGCCGCAATAGCGGCGGCAGGTGTCGCGCCCGCCGCCACCAGCAGCGCCGGCAAATGGGCGGCAAGGGCCGCGGCGGCAAAGCCGCCCGAGGCGAAGACGAAGGCCATCAGAAGTGCGGTGCGGCGTGTCTCCTCGACCACTTCGGCCGAGGGGGGCGCGGCGGGCTTGGCAGTGGGGGCAGCGCGCTGGGTGCCGCGCGGCAGCAGCAGGTTGATCGGCATGGCGAGCGCCAGATGGATGAGCGCCCAGCCCCAACACGCCCCGCGCCAGCCGAACTCCTCCAGCATGATGCCGCTGAGCGGCCAGCCCACCGTGCTGGCGAAGCCAGCGATCAGCGTGATGCCGGTGATCGCACTCCGCGCATCCTTCCCGTAGAGCCCCGCCAGCGTGGCAAAGCCCGCATCATAGAGGCCCATCGCCATGGCGAGGCCCAGCACCAGCCAGGCGGCGAAGAGCATCGCCGGCCCCTGCGCCATGGCCAGCATAGCGAGGCCCAGGATGAAGACGGCGTTGGAGGCCAGCAGCACGACGCGCCCGCCATATTGGTCAATGGCACGGCCCACACGGGGCCCAAGAAAGGCCGTCAGCAACATCGCGCAGGAGAAGGCGACGAAGACGGTCGAGGTCTCGATGCCGAGATCCCGCGCCATGGCGCCGGCCAGGATGGCCGGAATGTAGTAGCTGCTGGCCCAGGCCAGGGTCTGGGACGTGCCCAGCAGGACGACGACCCAGCTCTTGCTCATGTCTTGTCCCGCAACAAGGGCTGCGCCGCGGTCAGCACCCGTTCATAGCGCGCGCGTTCCTCGGCCGCGCGCTCGGGCGGCCAGTCGCGATAGCCCAGGCCGGTCTTGGGGCCGAGGCGTCCCTCAGCCACCAGCTTGGCGAGGCCCGGCGAGGGTTCGGGGCTGGTGTTCAGGCTGGGATAGATGGTGGTGGCGGCGGCGAGCTGCGTCTCCAGCCCGGCCAGTTCCTTCTGCAGGATCGGGCCAGCGGCGAGGTAGCGGAAGCCGAAGCAGTAGCGCACCGCGCGGTCCACATCCTCGGCACTCGCGAGGCCGGAATCGATGCAGGAAAACGCCTCGCGCATCAGCGCATGCTGGATGCGGTTGGCGAGGAAGCCCGGCTCATCCCGCGCGACGCGGATGGGCATGCGGCCGAGCGCTTCCATGATGGCGAAGAAGCGATCCACCACCCAGGCCTCCGTCGCCTCGCCCTTCACGACCTCGACGCCGGGGACGAGGTGGGCGGGCAGGAAGAAGTGCAGGTTGCACATGCGCGCCCTGGTGGCGCAGTCGCGCGACATCTCGGTGATGCGATAGCCCGAGGCGTTGGAGCCGATCGGGATGCCGTCCCGCACCAGGCGGTCCAGTTCGGCGAAGAGGGCGCGTTTCAGCGCGATGTTTTCAGGCGCCGCTTCCACGACGCAGGCGCATGCGCCGAAGGGCATGTCCGTCAGCGCGGCGTGCAAGGTGAGGCCCGCTTCCAGCGCCGGATCGGCGCCCAGCTGACCCAGCGCGAGCCGCACCCGGGCGCGCTTTTCGGCCCAATGGGCCTCGGCCGGCTCCTGCGCCGCGACGCGCCAGCCGCCCGCGAGAAAGATCGCCGCGATGTCGCAGCCCATCAGCCCCATGCCGATGATGCCGGCCTGTTCGCTCATGCCCCATCTTCCTGAGAGCTTCGCTCCGGGTAGAAAATCTTCACGACTTCGATCTCCTCCACGCCCGCGGGCGTTCGCAATTTCAGCACATCGCCCACGCGCTTGCCGAGCAGGGTGCGCGCGATGGGCGAGACCCAGGAGATGCGGCCCTGCTCGGCCACCGCCTCCTCCATGCCCACGATCATCACGGTGGTCTCTGAATCATCCTCGCGGGCGTAAGTGACGGTCGCGCCGAAAAACACCTGGTCGCGGCGCTTCTGGTCCCGCGGGTCCACCACCTCGGCGCGGTGCAGCCGGCGCTGGAGGAAGCGGACGCGGCGATCAATCTCGCGCAGGCGCCGCTTGCCGTATTGGTAATCGGCATTCTCGCTGCGATCGCCGAGCGCCGCCGCCCAGGAGACAATCTGCGTCACCTTCGGCCGCTCGCCATGCCAGAGTTCGTGCAATTCGGCCTGCATCGCCGCATGGCCATCGGGCGTCATGTAGAAGGGCGTGCCGGGGGGAACCCCGGGCGGGCCTTCATCCTCGTCATCATCATCCAGCGCGCCGCTCAAGGCATCCACAACCCACCATTGATGTGATGCACCTGGCCGGTGATCCAGCTGGACTGGTCGGAAGCGAGGAAGCAGGCCAGTTCCGCGATGTCATTCGGTTGGCCGAGGCGGGCGATGGGGATGGTCTTCACCCGCTCCGCCAGCTCTTCCTCGGTGTTGCCATAGCGCGGCTGGGCGGTGTCGGTGAGGCCGGGTGCGATGGCGTTCACGCGGATGCCATGGGGGGCCAAGGCCAGCGCCATGGCGCGCGTGAGGCCCAGCAGCCCTGCCTTGCTTGCCGAATAATGCGCCCCGCGCGGATCGCCCCGCACCGCGGAGGAGGACATGGTGATGGCCACCCCCGGCTTGCCCGCCGCGACCAAGGCGCGGGCGAAGGCCTGGGTCTGAAAGGCGGTCGCCTTGAGGTTCACGTTGTGCACCGCGTCCCAGGTGGCCTCGGTCAGTTCCAGGAACTCGGCGCGCGGGAAGATGCCGGCGTTGCAGACGAGGATGTCGGGCAGGCCAAGCCGCCGTTCCGTCTCGGCCTGGAGATGGGCGCGGCCGGCGGCGGTGGCGATATCGGCCTGGATGGCGACACCCCCGCAGGCGGCGGCGATGCGGGCGCCGGCCTCGGCGTCATCGAGCCAATTCACCGCGACGCGCGCGCCTTCGCGGGCAAAGGCCTCGCAGATGGCGGCGCCGATACCTTGCTGGGCGCCGGTGACGATGGCGATGCGGTTCATCAAGCGCATGGGGGAATCCCTCGGCTCATCACATCACGGAGACGCAAGAACCTGAGGTTCTTGCCGGGGAGCTCGAGGGGCGGCGCCCCTCGATCCACCAGCCCCCTCACTCCGCCGCCATCTTCATCGCCACCGGATCCCGCCGCGCGAGCCGCGCCAGCATCGCATCCACCTCCGCCCGCGTGGCGTCAGACAGCTTCGGCCCCGGCGCGCGGATGGTCGGATGCGCGATGATGCCGCGGCGCGTCAGCACGTATTTCCGCACGGCGAGGCCGAGGCCCGGCTGGTGCTCGGTGCGGATGAGCGGGAGGTGCGGCTCGAAGGCGTCCATTGCCGCGTCCATCTCACCGGCCTTCACCAGCTTGACGACCCGCACCAGGAGTTCAGGGAAGGCATAGCCGGTCATCACGCCGTCATTCCCGCGCGCGATCTCCTCCGGCAGGAAGAGGCCGCCATTGCCACCGAACATGGCGATGCGTCGCATCTCGCCCTTGGCCATCATCGTCTTCAGCGTGGTGATCTTGTCGAGGCCCGGCCAATCCTCGGCCTTCAGCATCACGCAGCGCGGATCAGCGGCCAGCGCCGCGATCACGCGGGGCGAGAGGTGCACGCCATTGGCCTGCGGGAAATCCTGCAGCACCCAGGGGGCGGGGGCGACGGCCTCGGCCGCGCCTTGCAGCCAGGAGAGGGTGGCATCATCGCCGCGCAGCCCGGTGGGGGGCGCGATCATCACGCCGGCGGCACCCGCCTCCATGGCGCGGGCGGCCAACGCCTTCATCGGCGCATAGCCGGGGGCCGAGACGCCCACGATCACCGGCAGGCCGTTCGCGTGCTTCAGCACGATATGCACCAGCCGCATCGCCTCTTCCGCGTCCAGCTTGGGCGCCTCGCCCATGATGCCGAGGATGGTGAGCCCGGTGGCACCGGCGGCGACATAGGCCTCGGTCATGCTGGCGGCGCTGCGCTCATCGAGCGCGCCATCGGGCGTGAAGGGGGTGGGGCAAATGACGCAGACGCCAGTCGCTTCGGCCGTGAGCATGAGGGGACTTCTCCTGGGTTCGCCGCGAAACTAAACCCGTTCCGCCAAGCTGCGAAGGATGGACCATGGCTCTTCCCGGGGGAATGCCGCCCACAAACCGCGACCTTGTCGGCTATGGCCGCACGCCGCCCGATCCGCGCTGGCCGGGGGGCGCCAAGCTCGCCCTCTCCTTCGTCGTGAATGTCGAGGAAGGGGCGGAGCTTTCACTCGCCAGCGGCGATGCGCGCAATGAGAGCGTGCACGAGATCCGCGAGGAGGTGACCGGCCAGCCCGACCCCTGCATGGAAACGCATTACGCCTATGGCGCGCGCGTCGGCATCTGGCGGATCCTGGATGCCTTCGACAGGCACGGCATGCGCGCCACCTTCTCCTCCTGCGGACGGGCCGTGGCGCATTCGCCGCAATTGGCCCAGGCCCCCCATGCGGCCGGGCACGAGATCAGCGCCCATGGCTGGCGCTGGGAGAGCCACGCGAACATGCCGGAAGAGACGGAGCGCGCCGTCATCGCCGGCACCGTCGCCGCCATCCGCGATGCGACGGGCGAGCGGCCGGTGGGCTGGCACACGCGCTCGGCCCCTTCGATGAACACGCGCCGCCTGCTGCTGGAGGAGGGCGGCTTCCTCTATGACAGCGACGTCTATGATGACGACCTGCCGCGCATGCATGCGCCGAACCACGTCATCCTGCCCTATGGCTTCGATGTGAACGACATGCGCTTCTCGCCCGGCGGCGGCTTCGTCCAGGCCGAGGATTTCTCCCGCTACGCCATCGGCGCCATGAACTGGCTGATGGCGGAGCCAGGCGCCAAGATGCTCTCCATCGGCCTGCATCTGCGGATCATCGGGCGCCCCGGCCGGATGCAGGCGCTGGCCGACATCCTGGCGCATGTGGCCAAGACACCCGGCATCTGGGTGGCGCCGCGGCGGGAGATTGCGGCGCATTGGCTGAAACGCGCCCAGGAACTGCCATGATGATCGCGGTATAAGGCCCTCATGTCCCCTGCCCTTTCCGTCGTCGTCCCCTGCTATAATGAGCAGGAGGTCCTGCCCGAATTCCACCGCCGGCTGAGTGCGGCGCTGGAGGGTATCGGCATGGATTGGGAGGTCGTCTATGTGAATGACGGCTCGCGCGACGCCACGCTCAAGGTCATGACCAGCCTGGCCACCGCCGATGCCCGGGTGGCGCTGGTCAATCTCTCCCGCAATTTCGGCAAGGAGATCGCGCTGACTGCCGGCCTCGACCATGCGCGCGGCCATGCCGGCGTGGTGGTCATCGACGCCGACCTCCAGGACCCGCCCGAGGTGATCCCGGAGCTGCTGGCCGCGGCTCGCCAGGGCTATGACATCGCCTATGCCCAGCGCAGCATCCGCCACGGCGAGGGGTTCGTGAAACGCCTCACGGCCTCGGCCTTCTACCGGGTGATGCAGCGCCTGGGTGGCAAGGTGCAGCTGCCGCCCGATACGGGCGATTTCCGCTACATGTCCCGCCGCTCGCTGGATGCGCTGCTGCAATTGCGGGAACAGCACCGCTTCATGAAGGGCCTCTTTGCCTGGGTGGGCTTCCCCGCCATCGCCGTGCCCTATGAACGTGCCCCGCGCGCCGCGGGCGAGACCAAGTGGAACTATTGGAAGCTCTGGAATCTCAGCCTCGAGGGCATCACCAGCTTCACCGTGGGGCCGCTGAAGATCGCGAGCTATCTGGGCCTCGCCACCGCCTTCTTCGCCGGCATCTACATCCTTCAGCTCGTGGTGCGCACCGTTTTCTTCGGCAACCCGACGCCGGGCTATCCGAGCCTGATGGCGGTGGTGCTGTTCCTGGGTGGGGTGCAGCTCATGACGCTCGGCATCATCGGCGAATATCTTGGGCGCATCTTCAACGAGACCAAGGGAAGGCCGCTCTACATCGTCGAGCGGCACCACCCCTCATCGGCAGACGCCCAGGGCGCCCAGCGCGACGCAGCCTGAGCCTGTCAGGCCGGGCCCGATCCGCACCTCGCCCGGGGCGAGCGGGCGGGTCAGCGTCTGCGCATCGGTGCAGCGCGGCGGCTCGCGCCAGCGGGCGGCATACATGGTGTTGACCGGACGCGGCGTCTCGCTCGCCAGCAGCAGGATCTCCAGGGAGAGGATGCGCGCGGCGGCATCCTCATGGGCGATGCAGGGCCAGGAGGGGATGAGGGTGATCTGCCCCGCTTCGCGCAGAATCGGGCGCAGCGCATCCGCCTCGATGCTCCAGGCTGCGCGGTCATGCGCCCAGGTCGAGAGGGCGGCGCGCATCGGCGCGGCATCGGTGAATTGCAGCAGGGCACAGGCGGCGAAGATCGCCGGACGGCGCTGCAACAGCACGGCCGCGCCGACCATCAGCGCATAGCCCACCGGCCAGAAAAAGCGGCCCGAGGCGCGGAACTGCTCCAGGAATCCAGGCGCGGGGCCCAGGTCCAGCACCACAGCGCCGCCCAGCCCCACGCGGAAGGAGACGGCGATGGCGGTCAGCCCCAGCAGCGCCAGCACCAGGCCCAGATGCGCGCGGAGGCCAGGCGCGATTCGCTCCCGCCCTATGAACACGCCCGCCACCAGCGCGGCCCAGAGCCCGAGGCCGAGCCAGTTGTAGCCTTCCCACCCGCCATGGCCGGTCGCGTCCACCTCGCGCGTCACCAGCCAGCCCAGCGTCGCCGAGCGGAAGGGCCAAAGCGGCGAGAGCAGGTTCAGCGCATATTGCCCATAACCGCCATCGCCAGCCGCGCCGAAATAGCCGAGCAGCGCCATGGTGCCGAACATGGCCGCGGCAGCGCCGGCCACGCCGAGCCCGGCCTTCACGAAGGCCCCGCCCCGCAAGGCGAGCGAGAGCGGCACGGCAGCCAGCAGCGCCAGTGACATGAGCGCCAGATAGGGATGGATCAGCAGCGCCAGCGCCTGGAAGGGCACCGCCGCCCGCCACCAGCGTGCATCCGTCAGCGCGCGGAAATACAGGCCGAGCGCCACCAGGATCACGAAATGCCCGCAGAGGGCCGCATGCCCGAAGCGCATGATGAAGGCGGGCATGGCGCTCGCCATCACCGCGACCGCGATGCCCGGCAGCAGTCCCCGAACCCCAGCGCCGCGCAGCGCGAAGACGGCGGCGACCGGCTGCAGCACCCAGGCCATCGCGTAGAAGATCCCGATTCCGTGGAAGCCCTCGGGCAGCAGCGGCGCCACCAGCTTCAAGGGCAGGGCGAGCGCCGGAATTCCGTCCAGGAAGGCCAGGTTCACCCCTTGGAGCGTGCCCACATTGAGCAGCGGCCAGCGCCAGGCATCGGCCAGGAAGTGCCGCTGGGCGATGGCGTGCTGCGCCGCATCCCCCACCGGCCGCCAATCGAGCCCGGCGCGCGGCCAGATGAAATCCAGGCCGAACAACTGCATGGCGAGCAATGCTCCCAGCAGGGCTGAAGCGGGATAGGCAAGACGGGACAAGTTTGCGCTCCTCAGCCGGCGCCCATGCCGTGCCATCCCAGGGAAAAGGCCGCAAGGGCGCGATTTGTTGCGCTGCCACATTCTTGCCTTAACCGGGTCCAATTGCCGCCCGGGATGGGGGTCATAGCTGCAACGTGGCCAGGAGGAGGATGATCCGATTCCCCGCCACGATCAGATCGGTTCTGCCGGAAATCCCCGGATGGACCGTGAATGAGGCAAAGATGCCGGGCCTGGACGCTTTTACGTCCCTGCAACGTGAGACCGCGATCCGCGAAAGCCGGATCGGCGGCGGTTATGCCGCCCCGCAGGCCGTGCTGGCGCAAGCCAGCCTGCCCGCCCTCCAGCCCGCGCTGAAGCGCGCGATGGATGTGGTCGGCGCTGGGCTGATGCTGCTGGTGCTGGCCCCGGTCTTCGCCATCCTGGCGCTCATCGTTCGCGCCGATGGCGGCCCGGCCCTCTTCGCGCATCGCCGCGTCGGCCGTGACGGCGAGGGCTTCGGCTGCCTCAAGTTCCGCTCGATGGTGATCGACAGCCAGGCGCGCCTCGAAGCCCTTCTGGCCAGCGACCCCGCCGCCCGCGCCGAATGGGAAGCGACCCGCAAGCTCAAGAACGACCCGCGCGTGACGAAGATCGGCCGCTTCCTGCGCGCCACCTCGCTCGACGAGCTGCCGCAGCTGATCAACGTGCTCCGCGGCGAGATGAGCCTGGTCGGCCCCCGGCCCGTCATCCAGGCCGAGCTCGACAACTACTACGGCGCGGCCGCGCTGCACTACATGAGCGTGCGGCCGGGCATCACCGGGCTCTGGCAGGTCTCGGGCCGGTCGGACACCAGCTACGCCCAGCGCGTCGCGCTCGACATGGCCTATGTGACGCGCCTCTCGGTCTGGCAGGACATCCGCATTCTTCTGCGCACGCCGGTTGCCGTGCTGTCGCGCCGCGGCGCCCACTGAGCTAGGCTGCGGGCCGTGCAGGCCCGCAGACCCTTTCTCAAAAGACACGCAAGATGAGCGAAAACGCCGCCGCCCGGGCGGGCGCCGGGCGCCTCGTCTCCGGCATGTTCTGGAACGCGATGGGGCGCGGCCTTCCCCTTCTCCTCGCCCTCGCCCTGACACCGCTGCTGGTCAGCCAGATGGGGCTGGAACGCTGGGGCCTCTTCACCCTCGCCCTCGCCTTGGTCGGTGTCTTTGGCATCTTTGACCTCGGCATCGGGCCCGCCCTCACCCGCGGCCTCTCCGAGCACATGGCGGATGGGGCCGAGGACACCGAGGCCGGCAAGCTGGTCGGCACCGCCATGCTGGCCCTGGGTGGCTTCGCGGCGTTGGGTGCGGCGGCGCTCTGGGCCGTGCTGCCCTGGCTGATGCAGAGCGCGCTGAACGTGCCGCCGGAATTGCAGGCCGAGGCGCTGACGGCCTTCCGTATCCTCGCCTGCGCGGCGCCGCTCATCGTGCTGAACGCGGCCCTTTGGGGCGTGCTGGCGGCGCACCAGAAATTCGCCGCCGCCAACCTCGTCACCATCCCCGTGGCCGTCATGTATTATGTGGGCCCCGTGATCCTGCTGGTCTTCTGGCAGAGCCTGGTCGGCGTGATGCTGGTGCTGGTGGCCTGCCGGCTGGCCAATACCCTCTCCTATCTCTGGCTGGCGCGGCCCGTGCTGCCGCGGCTTTCGCTGGGCAGCCCGCTGATGGTGCTGCCGCTGCTGCGCATCGGCGGCTGGATGACGGTGGCTTCGGTGCTGAACCAGGCACTGCTCTATGCCGACCGCTTCCTGATCGGCGCGCTGCTGACGCTGGCCGCCGTGGCCTATTACGCGACACCGCTCGACCTCGTGCTGCGCATGTGGATCCTGCCCGTCGCCATTTCCCAGGCGCTGCTGCCGGCCATGGCCTCGGCCTTCCGGCTGCTGCCGGAGGTGACGGCGGGGCTCTTGCGGCGCGGCGCGCTGCTCATGCTGCTGATGACGCTGCCGCCCTGCCTGGTGCTGGCCGGCGTGGGCGACTGGGTGTTGGCGCTGTGGCTCGGGCGCGATTTCGCGGCGGGTGGGGGCATGGTGCTGCGAATCCTCTCGGCCGGGATCTTCTTCTCCTGCCTCGCCTATGCGCCGAACGCGCTGCTGGACGCGATCGGCCGGCCGGATGCGACGGCGAAGTTCATCCTGTTGCAGGTGGTGACCTTCCTGCCGCTCTCGGCGCTGTTTCTCTGGCTTTGGGGCATCGAGGGCGCGGCCTTGGCCTGGGCCATCCGTGCCGCTGCCGATTGCGCGGGCAAGTTCTGGCTGGCGGCGCGGCTCTATCCCGCCGCCTCGGGCAGCGCGCGGGAATTCGCCTGGCCGCTCGGCCTCTCGGCGCTGGCGCTTGCCGCGCTGGTGCTGGCGCCGGATTGGCGCTGGGCGCTGGCCCTCGCCCTGCCTGGCTTCGCCCTCGTGCTGGCCGCCATGCTGCGCGTGCTGACGGCGGAGGAGCGCGCGGCGCTGAAGCCGCTGCTGCGCCGGCCTTGGCAGGCCCGCGCCCTGCTGCGATCAGGCCCCGCATGATCGCGATCAACGGCCGATTCCTGACGCAAGGCCTGACCGGCGTGCAGCGCTACGCCCGCGAGATGACGCGCGCGCTCGACACGCTGGTGGCGCGCGGCGAGGCCCCACCGCTCCGGCTCATCGCGCCGCCCGGCGCCGAGGGGCTGGAGGATTTCCCGCATCTCACGCCCAGCATCGTGGGCACGCGGGGCGGCCAGCTCTGGGAGCAGCTTGACCTGCCGCGCGCGGCGGGCGGCGATGTCCTGCTGAACCTCGGTAACACCGCGCCCGTGGCGCAGGGGCGCAACCAGGCGGTGGTGATCCATGATGCCGGCGTCTTCGACACGCCCGAGAGCTATTCCTGGAAGTTCCGCAGCTGGTACCGCGGGCTGCAGCGCATGCTGGTGTTTCGCGGCGCGCAGTTCCTCTCCGTCTCGGAATTCTCCGCCGGTCGCATCGCGGCCCATCTGGGCCTCGATGCGGCCCGCATCGGCGTGACGCTGGAGGGCGGCGAGCACATCCTGCGCGAGGCGGCCGATGCCACCATCCTGGCGCGCCACGGCCTGACCCCGCGCAGCTATGCGCTCGTCATCGGCACGGGCGCCGCGCACAAGAATCTGGCGGCACTTCATCACGCGATCGGCGCGCTGGGAGAGCGCAGGCTGGTCCTGGCCGTCGCCGGCGCCAAGGATGCGGCCGTGTTCCGCCAGGACGGCGCGCCGCCCAGCGAATACGTGAAGCCACTCGGCCGCGTCTCCGACGCCGAGCTGCGCGCGCTTTACGAATCGGCGCTCTGCCTTGTCTTCCCCTCGCGCTATGAGGGCTTCGGCCTGCCGCCGGTCGAGGCCATGTGGTGCGGCTGCCCGACCGTCGCCTCCAAGGCCGGCGCGGTGCCCGAGGTCTGCGGTGATGCCGCCCTCTGGTTCGATGCGGCGCGGCCGGAAAGCCTGGGTGAGGCCATCTCCTGCCTCGCCGATGACACAAGCCTGCGCGAAAAGCTGGTAGCCGCCGGGCGTGACCGGACGGCCCTGTTCTCCTGGGAGCAGGCGGCGCAACGCCTGTTGGGATTCCTGCCGCGATGAAGATCGCCATCATCCATGAATGGCTGGACAGCTACGCCGGCTCTGAACGCGTGGTGGAGCAGATGCTCGCCTGCTACCCGGAGGCCGATCTCTTCGCGATCTGCGACTTCCTGCCGGAGAACCAGCGCGGCTTTCTCGGCGGCAAGGTGCCGACGACGAGCTTCATCCAGCGCCTGCCTTTCGCGCGGCGGATGTTCCGCAACTACCTCCAGCTCATGCCGCTCGCCGTCGAGCAGTTCGACCTCCAGGGCTATGACCTCGTGCTCTCCTCCTCGCATGCGGTCGCCAAGGGCGTGATCACCGGGCCGGGCACGCGGCACATCAGCTATGTGCACAGCCCGATGCGCTACGCCTGGGATTTGCAGCACCAGTATCTGCGCCAGGCCGGGCTGACACGCGGCTTGAAGGGGGTCTACACGCGCTGGCTGCTCGGCCGCATGCGCGCCTGGGACCAGATGAGCGCCTCGCGCCCCGATGTGATCCTCGGCAATTCGCGCTACATCGCCGAGCGCATCCGCAAGGTCTGGCGGCGCGAGGCCGCCGTGCTGCACCCGCCGGTGGACCTCGACGGCTTCCCGCTCGCAACCGGCCCGCGCACGCATTTCCTCGTGGCCTCGCGCCAGGTGCCCTACAAGCGGATCGAGCTGGTGGCGGAAGCCTTCGCGCGCATGCCCGATTTGCAGCTCACCGTGGTGGGCGATGGCCCGGCGGCACCCCTCGTCGCCAAGGCGGCGGCCGGGTCCGCCAACATCACCCTCCGCGGCCGCGTGCCCCAGGCCGAGCTGGTTTCGCTGTTGCAGACGGCCCGCGCCTTCGTCTTCGCCGCCGAGGAGGATTTCGGCATCGCGATGGTCGAGGCGCAATCCTGCGGCACGCCGCTCATCGTCTATGGCAAGGGCGGCGCGCGCGACATCCTGCGCGAGGGCGAGACGGGGCTCTTTGTCGCGCAGCAGACGCCCGAGGCCATTATTGAAACCGTCCGGGCCTTCGTGGCGCGCGAGGCGGATTTCACGCCCGAGGCCGCCGCAGCCCAGGCGCAGCAATTCAGCATCCCCGAATTCCGCCGCAAGCTGACCGGGATCGTCCAGGTGGCGATGGCATGATCTCGCTCGTCGTCTCCACCATGGGCCGCGTGGCCGAGATCGGCGCGCTGTTCGACAGCCTGCTCGCCGATGCGAGCGCGCCCTTTGAGGTGATCCTGGTGGATCAGAACAGCGACCGGCGGCTGGATGCGCTGGTCGCGGAATACCTCCCCCGCCTGCCGCTGCGCCATTTGCGCAGCGCCGAGCATGACGGGGGCCTGGGCGCCAATGCCGGGCGCAACCTCGGCCTCCGGCACGCGCAGGGCGACCTCGTCGGCTTCCCGGATGATGACTGCCTCTTCCCGCCCGGCGCATTGGCCCAGGTGCGCCGGGCCTTCGACGCCGATGCGCGCCTCGCCATCCTGACCGGACCGGCGGCCGCACCCGAGGGCGGGCTCGGCTCCGGCCGCTGGAACCCGGAGGGCGGGGGCATCACCATCGCCAATGTCTGGACCAGCGTGATCGAGTTCAACCTCTGGCTCCGCCGCCATCTGGCGTTGGCTCTCGGCGGCTTCGATGAAGCGATGGGCCCGGGCGCGCGCTTCGGCTCGGCCGAGGGGAATGACCTGGTCTGCCGCGCCATGGCCCGGGGCCATGTCTGCCGCTACGACCCTGACTTGCGCATCATCCACCCCGACAAGCGCCTGACGCCCGAGGCGGTGGCGCGGGCGAAGCGCTATGGCCTTGGCCTCGGCTTTGCGCTGCGCCGGCACCGCGCGCCCATCGGCACCTGGGCGCCGCTGCTCTATCGGCCGCTGGGGGGTATCGGCGTCTCCTTGCTGCGCGGGCGCTTGCTCCATGCGCGCTACTACGCCGCGACCTTCCAGGGTCGGCTCGAAGGCTTCCTGGCGCCCGAGGCGCGCCGCCTGCCCGAGCCAGCGGCGCTGGACGCCGCGCCATGAGGATCGCGATCGGCATCGCCACCCGCGGCCGTCCGGCCATCCTGGCCGAGACGCTGCGCGAGCTGGACCTGCAGACCTGCGCGCCGGACCGCATCCTGGTCTGCCATGTAACGCCCTCCGATGTGGGTGACCTGCCGCTTCGCTTTCCCGGCGTGGAGTTCCTGACCGCCGAGGCCGGGCTGCCGCGCCAGCGCAACCGCATCCTGGACGCCATCGCTGATTGCGACGTGGTGCTCTTCATGGATGACGACTTCATCGCCGCCCCGCGCTGGCTGGAGGCGCTGGAGGCGGTGCTGCACGCCGAACCCGGCTGCGTGGTCGCGACCGGGACGGTGATCGCCGATGGCGCCAAGGGGCCTGGCATCGCGCCGGATGAAGCCCGCGCGCTGATCGCGGCCGACACGCCGCCCGAAGACCTCACCGCGCGGCACGCGCATTTCAACGGCTATGGCTGCAACATGGCCCTGCGCCTGGCCCCCGTGCACGCGCACGGCCTGCGCTTCGACGAACGCCTCCCGCTCTATGCCTGGTATGAGGACATAGATCTGACGCGGCGCATGCTGCCTTACGGAACGATCCTGCGCCTTGAGGGCGCTCGCGGCGTGCATCTGGGCGTGAAGCAGGGCCGGGTTCCGGGGCTGCGCCTGGGCTATTCGCAGGTGGTGAACCCGATCTACCTGGCGCGGAAGGGCAGCTTCCCCTGGTCCCATGCGCTGCCCTCGGCCGGGCGGCATTGCCTGATCAACCTGCTGCGCTCGGTCCGGCCTGAGCCCGAGGTGGATCGCTGGGGGCGCTTCAAGGGCAATATGCTGGGCCTCTGGGACCTGCTGCGCGGACGGGCCGATCCGGAACGGATCCTCGCCCTGTGACCCCCACGCCGCGGGGCCTGCCCTGGCGCATCGTCACCATCCGCGAGCGGCCCGACCTCACCTCCCTCGTCGCGCATTGGCTCTGGGATGCCTTCTGGCAGCCGAACGGCCACCCGCTGGAGGAGGTGCGCGAGATCGTCGGCGCGGCCACGGCCGAGACCGACACGCCGCAATGCTTCGTGCTCTTCGCGGGCGACCTGCCCTGCGGCACGGCGAGCTTCGTCTCGGCCGACCTCGAGTTGCGGCAGGATATCGGCCCCTGGCTCGCCGGCGTCTATGTGGTGCCCGAAGCGCGCGGCCAGGGCTGCGCGGCGCGCCTGGTGGCGGCGGTGGAGGCGGCAGCGCGCGAAGCGGGCCACTCCGCGCTCTTCCTCTACACCCATGACGCGCAGCCGCTCTATCTCAAGCTCGGCTGGCATGTGCTGGAGGAGACGGAGGATGCCCGCCGCCCCGTCACCATCATGTGGCGGGACCTGATTCTGGGTTAAGGCGCCGGAAACAGCGCGCTCGTCCGCCCCAGCAGCCGGTATGCGATCAGGCCGATATACTCGCGGATCGCCCATTCCGCCTGGCCCAGCCGAAAGGAGAAGGGCGGGTCGAACCAGCCCTGCCCGCCCGGCGAGGTCGAATAGTTCACCGGCCAGGCCGTGACCTCCCATCCCGCGCGGCGGAAGCAGCCCACCGAGCGCGGCATGTGGCTGGCGGACGTCACCAACAGCCAGCGCTCGCCCGCCTTGGGCTGGATCAGCGCATGGGTCAGCGTGGCATTCTCCCAGGTGTTGCGGGCCTCGCTTTCCAGGATCACGCGCGGGCCTTCCAGGCCCATGCCGGCCCAGAGCTGGCGCGCCACATCGGCCTCGGTCATCTGGCCGGGTGCGAGCGTGCCCTGGCCGCCGGTGAAGACGATCCGCGCCTCGGGGTGCAGGCGGGCCAGCGTTACCGCCTCGGTCATGCGCTCGGCCGCGCCGTTGAGCGCGGGCATGCCGCGCCGCTCGGTCAGCAATTGCTCGACGGCGCCGCCCAGGATGATGACGCCATCCACGCGGCCGGCCTCAGCGGGGCGCGAGAAGCGGTCCTCCAGCGGCAGGGTGATCCAGGCGGGCAGCGGCGTCAGCAGCACGGCCACGAACCAGCCGAGCCCCAGCATCAGCGGCCAGTGTCCCCAGCGGCGGCGGGCGATCAGCGCCGCGCCACCCAGGCAGGCCAGGAACAGCGCGAAGGTGTTGGGCCGGGCAAACAGCCAGAAGATCTTGGAGACGAGAAAGAGGGTGTCCTCGATCATTCGGCCTCCACGCGGCGCCAGAGTTCGATCGAGCCGCGCTCCTCGGCGAAGCTCGCGGCGAGTTCATACCCCTCCCCCAGCGCCTCCGTCAGCATGGACATGGCGGAGGGGCGCATGGCGAACCACTCCGTGCGGTCCAGCACGATGAAGCGCGGGCGGGAGGCGAGGATGCGCGCCACCTCGGCATCCGTGTCCACGCCGGCCAGGTTGGCGAAGCCGCCGGTCAGGTGCACCGGGAAGGGAAAGCGCGTCGGCAGCCGGGCCTGGGTGAGGAAATAGACCACGGGCTGGTAGTTGGGGACGAAGATGGTGTCGCCCGGTTGCAGCTCGTCATTCATCAGCGCGGCCATGCGGCGGGGCGTGTCCGGCACGCCCATGGCGAAACCGCGGGTCAGGCGGGGTGTGAGGTCCGTGGCCACCATATCCACCGTGGCGAAGCCGAGCAGCGCCGCCAGCGCGAGCCGCGCGCGCAGGCCGCCCACATGCATGGCGAAGGAATAGGCACCGATAGCGGCCAGCAGGGCGAGCGGCGGGACCAGGATCAGGAAGTAATGCGGGAAGAAGAAGCCCGGCCCCGCCACAGCCAGGCAGCCGATGACGAACCAGAGCAGCGCGAGGCCCATCAGCCGGCGCAGCACCGGCTCGCGCGGGGCAAAGATGAGAGCGGGCAGGGCCAGGGCCAGCAGCCAACGCAGGGCGAGTGCCGCCAATGCGATGCGCCAGAACATCTGCTCCAGCGGGATGCGGCCCGAGGCATATTCCAGGGGTGCGAGGACCGTGCTCTCGAACCAGATGCCGAACTCGCCGCGCAGGGCATAGATGCCGGCGACCAGGACGGTCGGCATCAGGCAAAGCGCCGCATAGGCACCGGCGGTGGCAAAGAGCAGGCCCCAGCGCCGCTCGCGCAGCAAGGGCCAGGCGAAGATCGCGAAGGCGAGGCAGCCCTCGGGCGTCACCACCTGCTTGATGAGCAGCGCGCAGCCCATCAGCAGCCCCATGCCGATCAGCCGCGGCCAGATCGGCCCGGGGGCCAAGGCCAGCGCGAGCGTCGAGACCACGAAGGGCGCAAACAGGATCTCGGTGTTGGAAGCGAGGCCGCCCATCTGCAGCGTATGCGCGGCATAGAGCACCGCCGCCGCGTAACCCAGCGCCCGCGGCGCGCCGACCACCCGGGTCAGCGCGATCAGCGCATAGCCAGTGGCGGTCACACAGAAGGCGCCCAGGAAGCGCACCGTCTCCAGGCTTTCGCCAAAGATCAGGAAAAACAGCGCGATGATGGCGGGCGCGCCCAGCGGGTGCATGTCCCACACGCCGGAAAAGGGCCAATTCCCGCGCAGCCATTCCCGCGCCTGGAGCAGATAGAGGCTCTCATCCCAGTCAATGACCGAAGGCAGGAAGGAGGCCCAGCGGATCATCACCACCAGCGCCGGCAGCAGCGCCAGCGCGATGCTCCAGCGGTGGCGCGCGAACCAGGCGGGGAAACCAGCGGACATCAGGCCCACTTGGCCCAGGCGCCGCCCGGCCGCAAGCGGCACCCGCTCACCGCTTCAGGCCCAGCTGGACTTCGCGCCACCAGATATAGAGGCCGGAGCCCACCAGCACGGCGATGCCAAGCCCGTCCCAGCCATCCGGCGCCTCCGCCCAGATGATGGCGCCCAAGAGCGTGGTCCAGATGATGCCGGAATACTCGAAGGGGGCCACCAGCGTGGGCTCGCCCGAGCGATAGGCGTCGGTCATCAGCAATTGCGCCCCGGCCGAGATGATGCCGATGCCCAGCAGCAGCAGCCATTGCCAGGCGCTGGGCCAGACCCAGCCCGGCAGGCTCGCCAGGAAAGCCACGAGCGAGGAGCCGATGGCGAACCAGAGCACGATGGAGACGCCGCTCTCGCCCGCCTCGCCCATGCGGCGGATGGTGATCATGGACAGCGCCCAGGCGAGTGCGGCCACCAGCACGACCAGGCTCGGCACCAGGGCGGTGGCGTCCGCGCCCGTGGGGCGGACCATGAGGAGGACGCCCAGGAACCCCACGACCACGGCGCTGCCCCGCCGCCAGCCCACCCGCTCGCCCAGCAGGGGCACGGCGAGCAAGGTGAGAAACAGCGGCATGGTGAAGCCGAGCGCCGTCACGGTGGCGAGCGGCATGGTGGAATAACCATAGAAGGCCCCGCCCATGCCGATCAGGCCGAAGAGGGTGCGCCAGACATGGCCCATCGGGTTCGCGGTGCGGATCGCCCCCCAGCCGCCCGCCTGGCTGAGCAGCGGCAGCAGCACGGGAAGCGCGAAGATGCTGCGGAACAGCACCACCTGCGTCAGCGGCACCCCACCCTCCAGCGCCTTCACGCAGCAGGCGGCCAGCGCGAAAAGCAGCGCCGCCATCAGGATGAACAGGATGGCGCGGCGGCGGCTGGCGCGTGTCGCGGCCGAGGGTGTGATTTGCAAGCTGGGGCTCATGGACGGGCGTGGGCGCGCAAGTTACGGTCGCCGCGACATGAGCGCCAGAGACCCCGAGGAGCGGCCCGCCAAGGCCCCCCGCATCGCACCCTATCCCGGCCTCGACATCCGCGCCGATGAGGTGGTCTGGGCCGGCCGCTTCCCCTTGCAGCGCGTGCGCTTCACCTATGAGCGCTTCGACGGCACCCGCTCGGCCGAGCTGACCTGGGAGTTGTGGCGGCGCAGCGGCGGGGTGGCCATGCTGCCCTTCGACCCCTGGTCGGACCGGCTGGCGCTGATCGAGCAGTTCCGCCTGCCGGTGCACGCGGCGGGCCTGCCGCCCATCCACACGGAATGCGTGGCGGGCCTGCTGGAGCCGGGCGAGGAGCCCGAGGCCGCGGCCCGGCGGGAATCCATGGAGGAAGCCTCCGTGGCGCCGGACCTCGTGGAATCCATCGGCCGCTACATGCTCATGCAGGGCGGCTGCGACGAGTTGATGCACCTCTATTGTGGCCGCGCCCGATTGCCGGAACCCGAGGCCGCCGGCACGCATGGCCTGCTGCATGAGGGCGAGGATATCCGCCTGCTCATCATGCCGGCCGCCGAAGCCTTCGCGATGCTGGACCGCAACGCGATCCAGAACGCCACCTGCGCCCTCAGCCTCTTTTGGCTGCGGCAGAATCATGCGCGCCTCTGCGCCGAATGGACCCGCGAATGACCGAGACCCTGTTCCGCGACGATGCCTATCTGCGCGAGGCGACGGCCCGCGTGATCCAGGCCGATGAGGCGGGAATCGTTACCGACCGCAGCAATTTCTACCCCCGCGCCGGCGGCCAGCCGGGCGATTCCGGCGTGCTGCGCTGGGCAGGCGGCGAGGCCGTGATCACCGAGGCCGCCAAGGGCGAGGGCGACGCCATCCTGCACAAGCTGGCCGAGGGCAGCGCGCTTCCCGCGCCCGGCACCGAGGTGACGCTGGTGCTGGACTGGGCACGCCGGCACCGCCACATGCGGATGCACACCACGCTGCATCTGCTGTGCAGCCTGATCCCCGGCGCGGGTGTCACCGGCGGGCAGATCGGTGCCGACAAGTCGCGCCTCGACTTCGACCTCGCCGAGCCACCCACCAAGGAATCGCTGACCGAGCGGCTGAACGCCCTGATCGCGGCCAACCACGCCATCAGCGAGACCTGGATCACCGAAGCCGAGCTGGAGGCCAACCCCTCCCTGGTGCGCACGCTCTCGGTCCAGCCGCCGCGCGGCGCGGGGCGGCTGCGGCTGGTGCGGATCGGGCCTATGGACGCGCCCGTGGACCTGCAGCCCTGCGGCGGCACGCATGTCCGCACGACGGGCGAGATCGGCCGGGTGGAAGTGCTCAAGCTTGAGAATAAGGGGCGGCAGAACCGCCGCATCAGCATCGCATTGGTGGAGGAATGATCATGGACAACCTGGTCAGCACGGAATGGCTCGCATCGCAGCTCGGTGCCGCCGACCTCATGGTGTTCGACACCACGAAATATCTGCCGAACGAGCCCTTCGACGGCGCCACGAAATTCACCGAAGCGCATATCCCGGGCGCGCATTTCTTCGACCTGGACGTCGTGGCCGACCCCGATGCCACGCTGCCGCACATGATCCCGGGGGCCGCGCGCTTCGAGAAGCTGATGGGCGCGATGGGCGTCAGCAATGCCTCGCGCGTCGTGTTCTACGACCAGAAGGGGCTGCAATCCTCGGCGCGCGGCTGGTGGCTGATGCGCCTCTTTGGCCATGAGAAGGCGGCCGTGCTGGATGGCGGCCTGCCGAAATGGCAGCGCGAGGGCCGCCCGGTCGCGGCGGGCACGCCCGTCAGCCCCGCCCCTTCCACCTATGTGGCCGATTTCGTGGCCGGGCGCGTCTTTGGCATCGGCGATGTGAAGCGCGTTCTGGCCGACAAGTCGGCCCTCGTCCTCGATGCCCGTGCGGCGGGCCGCTTCAAGGGCACCGCCCCCGAGCCCCGCGCGGGCCTCCCCTCCGGCCACATGCCGGGGGCCGCCAACATCCCCTTCAACGAGCTGTTTGCCGCGGACGGCACCATGCTGCCGCCGGACGCCCTCCGCGCGCGCTTCGCCGCCGCCGGGGCGGAGGGCCGCGCGGCCCTCGTGACCAGCTGCGGCACGGGGGTCACGGCCTGCATCCTCACGCTCGGCGCGGTTCGCGCCGGGCTGCCGGAACCCGCCGTCTATGACGGCTCCTGGACCGAATGGGCGAGCCGCCCCGAAACCGTGAAAGCAACTGTCTGATGACCGACTCCCACGACCCTGCTTCCCATGGGCACGGCTTCTCCACCCGCATGAGCCATGCGGGGCGCCCGGGCGTGCGCATCCACGGCTTCGTGAATCCGGGCGTGCACCGCGGCTCCACCGTGCTCTTTCCCACCGCCGAGGCGCGGCGCGACGGTGCCGCCAAGCGCTACGAGCAGTTCATGACCTATGGCACGCAGGGGGGGCCGACCCACTACGCGCTGGAGGACGTGATCTGCGAGATCGAGGGCGGCACGCGCTGCACCATCGTGGGCACGGGCCTCGCCGCCGTCACCCTGCCGCTGATGGCCTATCTGAAGACCGGCGACCATTGCCTGATGCCCGACAGCGTCTATGGCCCGGCGCGCAACATCGCCAACACGCTGCTGAAGAACTGGGGCATCGAGACCAGCTTCTACGATCCCTGCGTGGATGAAGCCGGCATGGCCGCGCTGATCCGCGACAACACCAAGGTGGTCTATACTGAGAGCCCTGGCTCCCACACCTTCGAGATCCAGGACATCCCGGCCATCGCCCGCGCCGCCCATGCGCGCGGGGGGGAGGCGGGCGGGCGGATTAAGGTGCTGATGGACAACACCTGGGGCATCCACACCTTCCAGCCGTTTCAGCATGGGGTGGACGTCTCCATCCAGGCGCTGACCAAGTATGTCGGCGGCCATTCCGACATCCTGCTGGGCAGCGTCACCGTGAACAGCGAGGAGGATCACCTGATCGTCCGCGCCGCCGCCTCCACGATCGGCCACTACGCCAGCCCGGATGATGTGTGGTTGGCACTTCGCGGCGTGCGCACCATGGCGGTGCGGCTGAAGACGCAGGAGGCTGCCAGCATCGAGGTGGCCAAGTGGCTGGAAGCCCAGCACCAGGTGGCGAAGGTGATGCACCCCGCCCTCCCCTCCCATCCGCAGCACGCCCTGTTCCAGCGCGACTTCAACGGCGGGTGCAGCCTCTTCGGCATGGTGCTCGATGCGAAATATACACAGGAGGACATGTTCCGCTTCATCAATGCGCTGAAGCTCTACGGCATCGGCGCGAGTTGGGGCGGGTATGAGAGCCTGGCCTTGCCCACCTCGGGCTTCATCACCCGCACCGCGGGCACGGGCGATTTCGGCGGGCAGATGGTGCGGATCCATATCGGGCTGGAAGATGTGAAGGATCTGATCGCGGACCTCCAGCAGGGGCTGCAAGTCCTCAGCTAAGACCGGAGGGCTTTGCCCTCCGGACCTCCCACCAAAGGCCCCATGTCTTGAGAATTGCGGCCTTTGGAAACCGCTACTTGGGGCGGAACGGGTCGTCGCGCGGGAGAATGTCACGGATGTAGTCGCGCTGCTTCCATTCGGGGGCGGGCGGCGAATGGCCCTCGCGCGGGACGTGCGGCGAGGGCGTGCCGGTTGCGAGGTCGGGGATGTAGCGCGGGCAGTTGGGGTAGATTTCCAGGCATTCTACGCGGACCATATCTCCATGCAGGCTGGCGCGCCCGCTGATCCTCAGTCGTCGGCTTTGCCCGTCGAAGCGCAGGAAGAGCAGCCCCACATTCGGGTTGCGCGTGATGTTGCCGAGCGTGCGGTACATCGAATTGCCGTCATATTCGGGCCATTCCAGCGTGGCGCCATCCAGGATGCGCACGAAGCCCGGATCGCCCGCGCGGATGCTGCAATCCATGTGCTCGCCATGGCCGGTCGCGATGAAGAAGAAGGGCGAGGTCTCGATCAGCGCCCGATCCTCCTCCCAGAACTCCCGATGCAGCCGCCGCTCCTCCAGCGCGTCGGCGACGCGCCGTCCATCCCGCGCATCCTGCAATTCCCGCATGCCATTATGGTAGAACGGACGTGTCATTTGGGTGCCAATTCCTGGGGTCTGGGGCCTCCCGGCCCCAGCCGCCGGAGGCCAGTTCTTTACTCGGCGGGTGCCGGCGCCGTCTTCGGCCGGAAGCGCCGCGCGATCCAGCTCTCCACCCGATCCACATAGAGGTAGCAGACCGGCACGAAGACCAGGCTGAGCATGGTGGAGGTGATCAGCCCGCCGATCACCACCAGTGCCATCGGCGCGCGGAACTCGTTATCCGCACCGATGCCGGCCGCGATATGGGCCATGCCCGCCACCATCGCGATGGTGGTCATCACGATGGGCCGGGCTCGCTTGCGCGCGGCCTCCATGATCGCGGCCTCCCGCCCCAGGCCATCGTCGCGGCGGATCATGATGGCGTATTCCACCAGCAGGATGGAGTTCTTGGCGACGATGCCCATCAGCATCAGCACGCCGATCACGGCCGAGACGCCGAGCGACTTTTGGGCGATCAGCAGTGCCATCAGCGCGCCGCCCAGCGAGAGCGGCAGGGCACTCATGATGGTCAGCGGCTGGAGGAAGCCACCGAACAGCAGCACAAGCACCAGGTAGACCAGCAGTACGCCGGTGCCGAGCGCGAGGGCGAAGCCGCCGAACAGCTCGGCCATCACTTCCTTGTCGCCCGTCGCCTGCTCGCGCACGCCGGCGGGCAGCGCCCGCATGATGGGCAGCGCGTTGACGAGCTTCACGGCCTCGCCGAGCGGCATGCCGTTCAGCTCGGCCTCCACGGTGGCTTTCCGCTGGCGGCCCAGGCGGTCGATCTGCGCCGGGCCGGCGCCGTGGCCGATCTCGGCGACACTCTCGATCGGCACCATGATCCCGCCGCGCCCTTCCACGCGCAGGCCGCGCAGCGCCTCGGGGTCGGCGCGGGCGCGTTCATCCAGCATGACGCGGATGGGGATCTGCCGGTCGGTCAGGGTGAAGCGCGGCAGCAGCTGGTCCACATCGCCGATGGTCGCGATGCGCGCCGTGGCGCCGATGCTGGCAGGTGAGACGCCGAGCTCGGCCGCGCGGTCCTCCATGGGCTTGATCTGCAATTCCGGCCGCGCAAGGGACGCGGTGGAGCGCGCGCCGGCCAGCTGCGGCAGGCCGCGCATCTGCGTCTCCAGCGTGCGTGCCGCCTCGGCCAGCGCCGCGCCATCGGCACCGACGAGGGTGATCTGCAACCTGGCACCGCTCTGCCCATCGGCCCCGAAGCGCACCCGCGCACCAGGGATCACGTCCAGCAGCGGGCGCACCGAGGCCTCGAACTGGGTCTGGGTCACGCTGCGCTCGGCGCGGGGCAGCAGCGTGACGGTGAGGTTGGCGGTGCGCGGATCGCCCGCGCGCGTCGTGCTGCCGAGGCCCGGGCCGCCCACCCCGGTGTTGGAGGTGCCCATGCTGGCAAAGACCGAGACCACCTCGGGCCGGGCCTTCAGGATGCGCGTCGCCTGCTGCACCACCTGCTCGGTCTGCGCGAGCGAGGCGCCGGGGGCAAGTTCGATCGCGATGGAGGAGCGGCCACGATCGGCGCCGGGCACGAAATCCTGCGGGATATGCGGCACCAATGCGACGGAGAGCGCGAAGAAGCCGACGCCGCCGGCCAAGGTCGTCAGCCGATGGCGCAGGCACCAGGCGAGCAGCGCGTAGTACCGCTTGGCGAGCCAACTGTCCGGCGGCTCGGGCGCGTGGTGCGCCTTCAGGAAATAGGCGCCGAGCAGCGGCGTCAGCAGCCGCGCGACGACGAGCGAGAAAGCGACGGCGGCCGCCACCGTCAGCCCGAATTGCCGGAAGAATTGGCCGGGGATGCCCGGCATGAAGGCTACGGGGACAAAGACAGCGAGGATCGCCGCCGTCGTCGCCACGACCGCCAGCCCGATCTCGGAGGAGGCGTCCAGTGCGGCGCGATAGACGCTGATGCCCGGATGCTGGCGGATGTGGCGGACGATGTTCTCGATCTCGACGATCGCGTCATCCACCAGCACGCCCACCACCAGCGTGAGGCCCAGCAGCGTCACGTTGTTGAGCGAGAAGCCCAGCATCTGCATGACGAAGAAGGTCGGGATGAGGGAGAGCGGCATGGCGATGGAGGCCATCACGGTCGCCCGCCAGTCGCGCAGGAAGGCATAGACCACGAGCATGGCGAGCACCGCGCCGATGATCAGTGCCTCGACCGCCGCATGGAAGCCCGCCAGCACGAAGGTGACGGTGGAGGTGACGACATTGATCGTGACCTCCGGGTGGTCGGCCATCACGTCACGGGCCTTCGCCATGACGCCCTCGGCGACGCGCACCTCGGAGCTGTCGCGTGTGCGCAGGACCTCGAAGGCGACGACGGGGCGGCCATCCAGGCGGGCCGCGGTCCGCACCTCGGCCGTCGCGTCCTCGACATCGGCGATGTCGCCCAGGCGCGCGAAGCGGCCATTGCTGAGGATGATCCGCCGCTCACGCAGGTCGGCCACGGTGACGGCGGCACCCAGCGTGCGGATGGATTGCTCGCCCGTGCCGATATTGCCCCGCCCGCCGGCCAGGTTGATGTTCTGGTCGCGCAGCTGGGCATTCACCTGGTTGGCGGTGATGCCAAGTGCCACCAGCCGCTCCGGCTTCAGCGCCACGCGGATTTCCCGCTCCACGCCGCCTACGCGGTTGATCTGCGCCACCCCGGGGACGGAGAGCATGGCGCGCGCCACCACGTCATCCACGAACCAGCTGAGCTCGGAGACGGTCATGCGCGGTGAGGCGATGGTGAAGGTCACGATGGCCCCACCCGTCGCCTCGATCCGGGTGATGACGGGGTCGCGGATGCCGGCGGGCAGATCGGCACGGATCTGAGCGATTTTGTCCCGCACATCGTTCGTCGCGCGGTCAATGTTCTTGCCGAGGGTGAATTCGATGACGGTGGTGGAGCTGCCATCCACCACGGTGGAGGAGATGCGCTTCACATCGCCCAGGCCCGCCACCGCATCCTCGACTCGGCGGGTCACCTGGGTCTCCAGCTCGGAGGGGGCGGCACCCTGCTGCACCACGGAAACCACCACGGCCGGCAGGTCGATGTCGGGCGAATTGTTGATGCGCAGATAGGGGTAGGAAAAGAGGCCCGCGAGCGTCAGCAGCAGGAAGATAACGATGGTGGCCACCGGGTTATGGATGGCCCAGCCCGAGATGTTGCGATGCTTCTCCTCGATCACGGCGCGGGCCTCAGGGTGCCACGCGCACGAGGTCGCCATTGACCAGGAAGCCGGCGCCGGCGGTCACCACGCGCTCACCGGGCTGCAGCCCTTCCTTGATCTCGACCATGCCGTCCTGCCGGGCTCCGGCGGCGAGGCGGCGCATGGCGACACGCTCGCTGCCCTCGGGCAGAACGAAGGCCTGGGGCGCGCCGTCGCGGAAGACGATGGCCGAGGCCGGCACCATCAGCACCTCGCGCGCCGGCCCGCGGATCTCGGCGCGGGCGAACATGCCGGGGCGAAGCCCGGAATCGGCGGGCAGCGCGATGCGGACGAGGCCAAGGCGCGTCTCGGCCGCCACGACGGGTGCCACCAGCCGGACCTCGGCCGCGATCTCGCGGCCGCCATGGCGCACCGTGGCGGGTTGGCCGGCCCGCACCTCGGCCAGCTCCAGCTCGGGCACGCGGGCGTCGAGCTCCAGCCGGCCGTCGCGGATCACGCGGAACATCTCCTGCCCCAGCGCCGTCACCGCGCCGATGCGGACCGAAACGCGCGAGACGACGCCATCGGTCGGCGCCAGGATGCGCGTCTGCGCCAGGCGGGCCACCGCCTCGTCACGGCGGGCCTTGACGGAGACCAGCCGCGCCTCGGCCTGGCGGGTCGCGGATTGGCGCTGCTCCAGCACCTGGCGGGAGCCGGTCTGGCTGCGGACCAGCGTCTCGGAGCGCGCTTCCTCCTGCCGGGCGAAGTCCAGGAAAGCCTCCGCCTCGCCCACCGCCGCGTGCGCCTGGGCGGCCTGCGCGGCGAGGACGCTGTCATCCAGCCGGGCAAGCAGGTCGCCGGCGCGCACTGTCATCCCCTCATCGAGCGGGGCCTCCACGATGCGCAGCCCACCAACCTCGGCACCGATCACCAACTCCTGCCAGGCGACGACGGAACCATCGCCCACCACACTCGCCCCCATGCGGCGGGTGAGCACGGGCCCAACCGCCACGGTGAGCGCGGGCACGGGCGCGGCTGCCGGCGGCGGCGCGGGCGGGTTCGCCGCGCGCCAGCTCACGGCCGCATAGCCGGCGCCGGCGAGGACGAGCACGCCCAGCAACGGCCCGAGCCAGCGGCGGCGGCGGGGCGGGGCGGATGCGGTGGCCTCCTGCGGCGCCTCGATGGGGATCGGGCGGTCCAGCATGTTCATCTCCGACGCCACGCGTCGGCCAGGGTTGCACGGAGGCTCATGGGAGCAATCTGATCCTGCGCCCGGGGGTGGTCAACGCGAAAGCGGCGCACGCAACAAGCTGTCACAGAGCTTTGCCATGACGTCACGTTTCGCGAAGCGCATCGGTGATCCGCTTCACGCTTCCATCGGCCGCGACCAGCAGCACATCGAAGCGGATTCCCCGGCTGCCATGGCCGGGATGCCGCGCGAGCCAGATCTCCGCCGCCGCCATCAGCCGCGCCTGCTGGCGGGAGGTGAGCGCGAAGGCCGCCTCGCGCCAGCTGGGCCGCGCCTTCACCTCGATGAAGGCGAGCAGGCCATCCTTTTCCGCGATCAGGTCGAGCTCACCGGCCGGGGTGCGGTGGCGCTCGGCCAGCACCTGCCAGCCTTGCGCGGTCAGCGCGTCCCGGCCGATCGCCTCGGCCGAGCGGCCGGTGCGGTCGGCCCGCGCGCCGCGGCGCTGGCGGACGAAATCAGGCAGCCAGCGCCTCGCGGATCGCGGAGACGGCCTCGGGGATCATCGCGGCGGTCACGTCCAGATGGGTGCAGGCCCGCACGCGGCCGCCCAGGCCGCTCACCATGATGCCCTGGGCCATCAGGCGGGCCTGCAACTGCTCGACCGAGACGCCGGTGTCCTTGATGTCGAAGAAGACGAGGTTGGTGTCGGGCTCCTCCACCACCACGCCCTCGATCTGCCGGAGGCCGCGCGCCAGCGCCTTGGCATTGGCGTGGTCGTCCGCCAGGCGCTCGACATGGTGGTCGAGCGAATGGAGGCAGCCGGCGGCCACCATGCCCGCCTGGCGCATCGAGCCGCCCAGGCGCTGCTTCCAGCGCCAGGCCTGGCCGATGAACTCGGAGGAACCGCAGAGCACGGCGCCCAACGGCGCGCCCAGGCCCTTGGTGAAGTCGAGCCAGACGCTGTCGAAATCCGCCACCATCTCGGCCGGCGCGATGCCGGCGGCGACGCAGGCATTCATCAGCCGCGCGCCATCCATATGGGTGTTCCAGCCCTGCTCCCGCGCGACGGCAGCGACGGCCTGGAGCTGCTCCAGCGGCCAGACGACACCGCCGCCGATATTGGCCGTCTGCTCAACTTCCAGGAGCTTCTGGGGGGGCGCGTAGCGGGTGCGCGGGCGGATCGCGGCGCGGACGTCATCGGCGGTGAAGAGGCCGCGATCGCCCTTGAGCGGCAGGATCTGCACGCCGGTCAGCGCCGCATGGGTGCCGCCCTCGCTGTGCAGGATGTGGCTGGTTTCATGGGCCAGCACCTCATCGCCCTTGCCGCAATGGGTGAGGATGGCGATGACGTTGCACATGGTGCCCGAGGGCAGGAACATGGCGGCTTCCTTGCCCATCAGCGCGGCCATGCGATCGCACAGCTCATGCACCGTGGGATCGTCACCATGCTGCTCGTCGCCCATCTCGGCGCGCATCATCGCGTCCTTCATGGCAGGCGTCGGTCGCGTCTGCGTGTCCGAGTAGAGATTGATGCGCACGGGCGGCGCGCCGGGCGGCGGGCGGCTCGGCGCGAAGGAGGTGGAGCGGGCGAAGGTTGGAGCTTGGACCATGCGGTCACGGTAGCGCGGTCCGCGCCAGTGTGGCATCCCCCCGCGCGCAGGGCACAGGAGAGATTCGCATGGCGGGTGGGCACGGGGCGCCGCATGGCTCCGAGAACAAGGGGGTGGCGCTGGTCATCGCCATCCTGGCGCTGTTCCTGGCGCTGGCCGAGGTGGGCGCGAAGTCCGCCCAGACCGAAGCGCTGAACGCCAATATCGAAGCGGCGAATCTCTGGTCCTTCTTCCAGGCCCGCACCATCCGGCAGACCCAGCTCCGCACCGCCGCCGAACAGGCCGAGCTGACCCGCACCGAGGCGAATTCGGCCGCGACCACCGCACAGCGGGACCGCTGGAGCAACGCCGCCGCCCGATGGGAAAGCGAGCCCGAGACGGGCGAGGGAAGGCGCGAGCTGATGGCCCGCGCCCGCGTGGCCGAGGCGCGGCGCGACCGGAACATGGACAAGTATCACATGTTCGAATACTCGAGCGCCGGCTTCCAGGTGGCGATCGTGGTGGCCTCGGCCTCCATCATCACCGGGGTCGCGCTGCTGGTCTGGCTGGCGGGCGCCCTGGGTGCCGTGGGATTTGGCCTGATGATGCTGGGCTTCTTCGCGCCCGGCCTGATCCACCTCTGATCAGGTCGCCCTGATCAAGCGGAGGTGACCGGCGCCCCCGCCCCGGCGGGCGGCAGCCGCCCATGCATCGCCATCGCGCGGCGCTCGAAGGCGCGCACCATGACGCGCACCGCCTCGTTGAAGACGGTGCCGATCACGGCCTGCAGCACGCGTGAGCGGAACTCGAAATCCACGAAGAAATCCACCTCCGTGCCGGCGGGAACGGCGGTGAGGCGCCAGGTGTTGTTCAGGTAGCGGAAGGGGCCGTCCAGGTAGCTCACCTGCACGAGGCCCGGGCGGTCCAGCTTCACCTCACTGCGGAAGGTCTCGCGGAACATCTTGAAGCCGATGGTGAGGTCCGCCACCAGCTGCGTCTCGTCGCGGCTCAGCACGCGCGCGGCGGCGCACCAGGGCAGGAATTCCGGGTAGCGGTGCACATCCGCCACGATCTGAAAGATCTGGTCGGGTGACTGGCGCAGGATGCGCTTCTCGGCATGCGTCGGCATCAGGCGGCGAGGCTCTTCTGGCGAGCCGCCTTCAAATCGGCGAAATCACGATCGGCGTGATAAGAGCTGCGCGTCAACGGCGTGGCGGAAACAAGAAGAAATCCCTTGGCGCGCGCCAGGCTCGCGTAGTCCTCGAATTCCGCGGGCTCGACGAAGCGGGCCACGGCCGCATGCTTCACGCTGGGCTGCAGGTATTGGCCGATGGTGAGGAAATCCACCTCGGCGCTGCGCAGGTCATCCATGACCTGCTGCACCTCGACGCGCTCCTCGCCGAGGCCCACCATGATGCCCGACTTGGTGAAGATGGTGGGGTCCAGTTGCTTCACGCGGTCGAGCAGGCGCAGCGAGTGGTAGTAGCGCGCCCCAGGCCGGATATTGGGGTAGAGGCGCGGCACGGTCTCGAGGTTGTGGTTGAACACATCCGGCCGGGCGGCGACGACGACTTCCAGCGCGCCGTCCTTGCGGAGGAAGTCGGGCGTCAGGATCTCGATGGTCGTCTCGGGCGCCGCGCCGCGGATGGCGCGGATGGTCTCGGCGAAATGCTCGGCGCCGCCATCGGCCAGGTCGTCGCGGTCCACGCTGGTGATGACGACATGGCGCAGGCCGAGCTTGGCGACCGCATCGCCCACGCGGCGCGGCTCGTCATGATCCAGCGGGTTGGGCATGCCGGTTGCGACATTGCAGAAGGCGCAGGCGCGGGTGCAGGTCTCGCCCATGATCATCATGGTGGCGTGGCGCTGGGACCAGCATTCGCCGATATTCGGGCAGGCCGCTTCCTCGCACACCGTGACGAGCTTGTTGTCGCGCATCAGGGCGCGCGTCTCGTGATAGATCGGGTGGGTGGGCGCCTTCACGCGGATCCAGGCGGGTTTGCGCTGGATCGGGTTGTCCGGGCGCGCCGCCTTTTCGGGGTGGCGGGCGGCGCCGCTGCGCGGGGCGTTATGGTTGATTTCGATGCGTGCCATGGTTCGTGTTCATATAGCGCACCGCGTTGCAAACACAGCCCCAGGGTCATTCAACCATCGCACCAACGCGCAGGTTTCCGATCGTGGCGGGCCAGGGGGTCAGAACCTGCCCACTCGAACTTCAAGGGCACGGCGAGCGTCGCCGGAGCTACAGCGCCCCGGAACCAACCCGCTGGTGCAGCGAGGCGCTGCCTACCCGCAGCCGACCGAAAACTGGATGCTGTCACCGGAGACGGTCTGGTTCGCACGCACCATGCGATAATTGACCCCGTTGAAGGCGACGGTCACCTCCGACGAGGACCACGTTCTTCCATCCGTTTCCGCGAAGAAATACAGCGGCGAGCCAGTCCTATGCATGATGTTGTCGCCCCGTTCGGTCAGCCTGGTCGAAGTATTGGGGCGAATCGTATAGAAGCCGGTGGTGGTGTACCTATTCTGCTCCTCCAGATGGCGAACCAACAGGCGGACCGGCGTGCGGCAGTTGTTCTGAAACACCAAGCTGCGCAACTGAGCCTGCTGGGCCTCGGCCACCGGCGGGACCCCGACCAGGAGGGTGCCGAAAAACAGGCTCGCCATCGCGAGGCGCCGGATGAGTGACACCATGAGATTCCTCCAGGAAAGCGGGACGCTTCTCGCATCCTGGCCGCAACTCCATGCTGCCGACAAGCACCCAGTGGCATCATTCCGCATGCGGCATGCGGAATGTCTCAAATGTGGATCACCCGCCCATAGGCATCCAGCACACTCTCATGCATCGCCTCGCTGACCGTGGGATGCGGGAAGACGGTGTGCATGAGGTCGGCCTCGGTCGTCTCCAGCGTCCGGGCGATGCCGTAGCCCTGGATCATCTCCGTCACCTCGGGGCCGACCATGTGCGCGCCCAGCAGCTCACCCGTGCTGGCGTCGAAGACGGTCTTCACGAAGCCCTCGGGCTCACCCATCGCGATGGCCTTGCCATTGCCGATGAAGGGGAAGCGGCCGACGCGCACCTCATGCCCGGCCGCCTTGGCCGCGGCTTCGGTCAGCCCCACCGAGGCCACCTGCGGGCGGCAATAGGTGCAGCCGGGGATGTTCAGCACATCCATCGCATGCGGGTGGAGGCCCGCGATATTCTCGACGCAGATGATGCCCTCATGGCTCGCCTTGTGCGCCAGCCACGGCGCGCCGGTGATGTCGCCAAAGGCATAGACGCCAGGCTCACCCGTGCGGCCCATGGCGTCGGTCACGATATGGGTGCGGTCCACGACGACCTTGGTGCCCTCGAGGCCGAGGTTTTCCGTGTTGCCGACGATGCCGACGGCGGAGATCAGCCGGTCCGCCTTCAGCTCCGTCACCTTCCCATCGGCCTCGATCACGGCGGTCACGTCATCCGCACCCTTGCGCACGCCCTGGACGCGCGCATTGGTGATGATCTTCATGCCCTGCTTCTCGAAGGCCTTGCGGACGAAGGCGCTGATCTCGGCATCCTCAACGGGCAGGATGCGGTCCATCACCTCGACCAGCGTCACCTCGGCGCCCATGTTGAGGTAGAAGCTCGCGAATTCAGCGCCGATGGCGCCCGATCCCACCACGATCAGCTTCTTGGGCAGCGCCGCCGGCGTCATCGCCTCGCGATAGGACCAGATGAGCTTGCCATCGGGCTCCATGCCCGGGATCACGCGCGCGCGCGCGCCGGTGGCGAGCAGGATGTGCTTGGCCGCAAGCTCGGCCACCGGCTTGCCATCCTTCGTGACCGAGAGCTTGCCGGCGCCGGCCAGCGCGCCATGCCCGTCGAACACGGTCACCTTGTTCTTCTTCAGCAGGTGCTTCACGCCGCCCGAAAGCTGCGCCGCGACGCCGCGCGAGCGCTTGATCACCTTGGCGAAATCGAAGCGCACATTGTCCGCCGCGAAGCCGAACTGGTCGAGGCTGTGGAGCAGATGGTTGATCTCGGACGCGCGGAGCAGCGCCTTGGTCGGGATGCAGCCCCAGTTGAGGCAGATGCCGCCGAGATTCTCGCGCTCGACGAGCGCCACCTTCATCTTGAGCTGCGAGGCCCGGATGGCCGCGACATAGCCGCCGGGACCGCCGCCCACCACCACCATGTCAAATGTCTCGGCCATTGTTCAGCCCTTTCCTGCAAGCCGGATGAGGGCCTCGCCGCTCACCCGCTGATCCGTCCATTCTTCCCGCGGCACCGCCCCCATCGCGCGATAGGCGGCGATCGCAGGGGCATTCCAGTCCAGCACGTTCCACTCCAGCGCGGCGCAGCCCTCATCCACGGCCCGTGCCGCGAGCAGCCGGAAGACGGCGGTGCCGAGCCCCAACCGCCGATGCTCCGGCTCGATGAAGACATCCTCGATCCAGATCGCCGGTCGGCCGAGGAAGCTCGCGAAGGTGCGGTACCAAACGCAGACGCCGACCGTGCGGCCATCCAGTTCGGCCAGCATCGCCTGCGCCGCAGGCTGCGCGCCGAAGAGCCAGGTGCGGAAGTCCTCGACCGTCGCGTGGAACTCCGCCAGATGCTTCTCATATTCGGCCAGACCGCGGACGAGGCGGAACACCTCGTCCACATCTCCGGGCGTGGCGTCGCGCCAGGCCAAGGTCAGAGCATCAGCGAGAGAGGGTTCTCGATCAGCCCCTTGAGCGTCGCCATGAATTCCGCCGCCAGCGAGCCGTCGATCACGCGGTGATCCACGCTGAGGTTGCAGGTCATGACCGTCGCGATGGCCAGCGCGCCGTTCTTCACCACCGCGCGCTGCGTGCCCGCGCCGACGGCCAGGATGCCGGCCTGGGGCGGGTTGATGATGGCCGAGAAGTGGCTCACGCCATACATCCCCATGTTCGAGATGGAGAAGCCGCCGCCCTGGAATTCCTCGGGCTTCAGCTTGCCGGTCTTGGCCCGGGCGGCCAGGTCCTTCATCTCGGTGCTGATGGTGGCCAGGCCCTTGCGGTCCGCGCCCTTCACGATGGGCGTGATCAGCCCATCGGGGATGGCGACGGCGACGCTGATATCCACATCGTTGAATTGCAGGATGGCGTCCTCAGTCCAGGAGGCGTTGACGCCGGGGTGGCGGCGCAGCGCCACGCCGCAGGCCTTGATGATGAGGTCATTCACCGAAAGCTTGAAGCTGCCCGGGCCATCCTTCGGCGATTGCGCGTTGAGCTCGGCGCGCAGCTTCATCAGCGTGTCCAGCTCCATGTCCATCGCCACGTAGAAATGCGGGATGGTGGCTTTGCTCTCCGAGAGGCGGCGGGCGATCACCTTGCGCATGCTGCTGTTCGGCACGGCGGTGGTGGCGCCGACAACCGGTGCCGGGGCCACGGCCGGGCGCGGCGCGGGGGCCGGCGCGGCGGCGGGAGCGGGTGCAGCGGCGGCAGGGGCTGCGGCCGGCGCGGGGCGGTTCATCGCCGCCTCGATATCGGCCTTGACGATCCGGCCCTGCGGCCCCGTGCCCTTGATGCCAGCCAGGTCCAGCCCCGCCTGCGCCGCCATGCGCTTGGCGAGCGGCGAGGCGATGGAGCGCTCGCCCGCATGCGCCACGGGGGCGGCAACCGGCGCGGCTGCGGGTGCCGGTGCGGCGGCCGGCGCGGCGGCGGTGGGCTTGGGTGCCGCGGGTGCGGCCCCCGTGGGCGCGGCTTCACCAGGCTCCACCAGGACCGCGATCGGCGCGTCGACCTTCACGCCCTCGGTGCCGGCGGAGACCAGGATCTTGCCCAGCACGCCCTCATCGACGGCTTCCACTTCCATGGTTGCCTTGTCGGTTTCGATCTCGGCGATCACGTCGCCGGCTTTCACCGTATCGCCCTCGGCCTTCAGCCATTTGGCGAGGGTGCCCTCCGTCATCGTCGGCGAGAGGGCGGGCATCAGGATATTGGTCGCCATGGTGCGCGCCCCCTCTCAGCGATAGGTCACGGAACGGGCGGCTTCCACCACCTGTTCGAGACGCGGCAAGGCGAGCTTTTCCAAATTCGCGGCATAGGGCATCGGGATGTCGAGGCCATGCACGCGAACGGGCGGCGCATCCAGGTCGTCGAAGCAATGCTCGATGATCTGCATGGCCAGCTCAGCGCCAATGCCGGCGAAGGGCCAGCCTTCCTCCAGCGTCACCACGCGATTGGTCTTCTTCACGCTCGCGACGATCGTGTCGATGTCGAGCGGGCGGAGGCTGCGCAGGTTGATCACCTCGGCGCTGATGCCCTGCTCGGCCAGCTTCTCGGCCGCATGCATCGCCATGCCGACCATGATGGAGAAGGCGAGGATGGTGACATCCGTCCCCTCGCGCTCCACCTTGGCCTTGCCGATGGGCAGGATGAAATCCTCATCCGTCGGGCATTCGAAGCTCTGCCCGTAGAGGATTTCGTTCTCCAGGAAGATGACCGGGTTCGGGTCGCGGATGGCGGCGCGCAGCAGGCCCTTGGCATCGGCGGCACTCCAGGGCGCCACGACCTTCAGGCCCGGGCAATGCGCGTACCAGCTGGCATAGCACTGGCTGTGCTGGGCGGCGACGCGGCTCGCCGCGCCATTGGCGCCGCGGAACACGATGGGGCACCCCAACTGCCCGCCCGACATGTAGAGCGTCTTGGCAGCCGAGTTGATGATCTGGTCGATCGCCTGCATCGAGAAGTTGAAGGTCATGAACTCGACGATGGGCTTGAGGCCGGTGAAGGCGGCACCCACCGCCATGCCGGTGAAGCCATGCTCGGTGATGGGCATGTCCAGCACGCGCTTGGGGCCGAACTCATCCAGCAGGCCCTGGCTGATCTTGTAGGCGCCCTGGTACTGCGCGACCTCCTCGCCGATCAGGAAGACATCACCGTCCAGGCGCATCTCGGCGGCCATGGCATCGCGCAGCGCTTCGCGGACCGTGATGGTCTTGGTCGGGCCCCAATCCTTCTCGGCGCTCACGGCGCGCGGCGCGGCAGGGACCGTCGCGGCGGCAATCGGGGCAGCCACTGGCGCCGGGGCGGGTGCAGCCTTCGCGGCGCCGCCACCATCCAGCTCCGCGATGGGCGCGTTCACGGCAACATTCTCCGTGCCCTCGGGGACCAGGATGCGCGTGAGAACGCCCTCGTCCACGGCCTCGACTTCCATGGTGGCCTTGTCGGTTTCGATCTCGGCGATCACGTCGCCGGCCTTCACCGCATCGCCTTCCTTCTTCAGCCACTTGGCCAGCTTGCCCTCCGTCATGGTGGGGCTCAGCGCCGGCATCAGGATCTCGACGCCCATATCACTTGGTCTCCAGCAGAATGTCGGTCCAGAGTTCGCTCTCCGGCGGTTCGGGCGATTCCTGCGCGAAATCGGCGCTGTCCTGGACGATGACCTTCACCTCGTCGTCGATCTTCTTGAGGTCCGCCTCGGTCACGCCATGGCCCAGCAGCATGGCGCGCGCCGTCTCCAGGCAATCATGCTGCTCGCGCATCTTCTGCACTTCCTCGCGCGTGCGATACTTCGCGGGGTCGCTCATCGAGTGGCCGCGATAGCGGTAGGTCTTCATCTCCAGCAGGTAGGGGCCAAGGCCGGCGCGGCAATGCGCGACGGCGCGCTGCGCCGCCTCATTCACGGTGATGACGTTCATGCCGTCCACCTGCTCGCCCGGGATGCCCCAGGGGCTGCCATTCTGGGACAGGTCGCGTGAGGCGCTGGCGCGGTCCACGCTGGTGCCCATGCCATACTTGTTGTTCTCGATCACGAAAATGCAGGGCAGCTTGAACAGCGCCGCCAGGTTCAGGCTCTCGAAGACCTGGCCCTGGTTGGACGCGCCCTCGCCGAAATAGGCGACCGCCACATGGTCATTGCCGCGATACATGTTGGCAAAGGCCAGACCCGCGCCGAGCGAGACCTGCGCGCCCACGATGCCATGGCCGCCATAAAAGCCCTTCTCGCGGCTGAACATGTGCATGGAGCCGCCCTTGCCATGCGAATAGCCGCCGATGCGGCCCGTGAGTTCCGCCATCACGCCGCGCGCCTCCATGCCGGTCGCCAGCATGTGCCCGTGGTCGCGGTAGGAGGTGATGACCTGGTCGCCGGGCTTGAGCGCGGCCTGCATGCCGACCACCACGGCCTCCTGGCCGATGTAGAGGTGACAGAAGCCGCCGATCAGGCCCATGCCGTAGAGCTGGCCCGCCTTCTCCTCGAAGCGGCGGATCAGCAGCATGTCCCGGTAGGCCTGAAGGAGGGCTTCACGCCCCATCGCGGGTTGCTCGGCGCCCTTGGCGCGGCGCTTGCCCGGGTTTGAGGTGGGGGCTTTGGCGGCCATGGATCTCTCCCTGCGTGATCCACGCTGATTACGCTGCCCCGACAGCGGGTGCAAGCATGGAAGCCATGCCAAAAAGCGAGGCATTGCAACGCAATGCGACGTTTAACCAACTATTGGTTAACGATCCGGGCCATGCCGCAGCGCAGCAATCGGGCGAAGCCTTTGATTGATCAGAAAAGCCGCTGACCGGGCGGATAGGGGATCACGATTTCCTCGCGCGTCGTCAGATTGAGCATGGCGCGGGCGCGTTCCTCGAGCTGGTCCGGGTCCAGCCGGTCGCCACGCATGGCGTTCACGCGGCGCTCGGCCGCCTCGCGCTCGGCGATGGCGCGGTCCCGGTCGATGCGGGCGGTGGCGATCTCGGCCAGGCGCTGCTCGCGCGCGATCAGGCCGCGATCCCCATGGGATGCGTGCCAGACGAAAAAGGCCGCGATGCTCGCCAGGATGACCGGCGGCGCCAGCAGCTTCAACATGCGGATGAGCCACCGCCCGAACTTCATGCAGCCCCCAAAGCAGGTCCCCCGACCCACGACTCGGAGAGAATCACCAACGGCCGCGACATGCAAGGGCAAGTCGCGGCGTCAGCAGGATTTTGTTGCGAAGGCGGGCCGAAAAGGACCCGGACTCAGCGCTTCAGGATCGTCCGCCCCGCATAGCGCGCGGCGGGGCCCAGATCCTGCTCGATGCGGATCAGCTGGTTGTACTTGGCCAGCCGGTCCGAGCGGCTGAGCGAGCCGGTCTTGATCTGCCCGCAATTGGTGGCGACGGCGAGGTCGGCGATGGTGAAATCCTCGGTCTCGCCCGAGCGATGGCTCATCACCGCCGTGTAGCTCGCGCGATGCGCCATATCCACGGCCTCCAGCGTCTCGGTCAGCGTGCCGATCTGGTTCACCTTCACCAGGATGGAATTGGCCGTGTGGCGCTCGATGCCCATGGCCAGCCGCTCGGGGTTGGTGACGAAGAGGTCGTCGCCCACCAGCTGCACCTTGGCGCCCAGGCGGTCCGTCAGCAGTTTCCAGCCGGCCCAGTCATCCTCGGACATGCCGTCCTCGATCGAGATGATCGGCCACTTGGCGCAGAGGCCTTCCAGGTAGCCCACCATGCCGGCGGCATCGAGCTTCTTGCCCTCGCCTTCCATGTCATAGACGCCGTCCTTGTAGAATTCGGTCGCGGCGCAATCGAGGGCGAACATCACATCCTCGCCCACGCGGTGGCCCGCGGCCTCGCAGGCCTTGGCGATGAAGGCCAAGGCCTCGTCCGCGCTGCCGATATTGGGGGCGAAGCCGCCCTCATCGCCCACATTGGTGTTGTGGCCGGCGGCGTGCAGCTGCTTCTTGAGGGCGGCGAAGATCTCCGAGCCGATCCGCACCGCATCGGCGATGGTGCCGGCGGCGACCGGCATCACCATGAATTCCTGGATATCAATGGGATTATCGGCATGCTGGCCGCCATTGATGATGTTCATCATCGGCACCGGCAGGGTGCGCGCATAGGCGCCGCCCACATAGCGATAGAGCGGCAGGCCATGCGCCTGGGCGGCCGCCTTGGCGGTGGCAAGGCTGACCGCCAGCATCGCATTGGCGCCGAGGCGGGACTTGTTGGGCGTGCCGTCCAGCTCGATCATCATCTGGTCGATCTTCACCTGGTCGGCCGCGTTCAGGCCGCCGATGGCGTCGAAGATCTCGCCTTCGACATTGGCGACGGCCTTCAGCACGCCCTTGCCACCAAAGCGCGCCTTGTCGCCGTCCCGCAGCTCGACGGCCTCATGCGCGCCGGTCGAGGCGCCGGAGGGGACGATGGCCCGGCCGCGGCTGCCATCATCCAGCACCACTTCCGCCTCCACCGTCGGGTTGCCCCGGCTGTCCAGGACTTCGCGGGCGATGATGTCGGCAATGGCGGGCATGGGTGTGGGTCCTTCCGGCGGGGAATGCCGCGCGGATAGGCCGGGCCGCGGGAAAGGGCAAGGTGACGCTTGCCAAGCTTGAGCTATGTTATATTATCACATTCATGCCCCTCTTCTGCGAAGCCTTCGGCGCCGAGGCCGCCCATCTCGAAGCACCGCCCCGCGCGGTGATCGGCACGCCCGATACCGTGCTGCTCTCCGCCCTACGCCCCGATGTGGCCCTGGCCCTGTGGCTGCGGGATGAGCCGCGCGGCTTCGCCAAGCCGCTCAAGGCCCTGCGCCAGGCCGGCCCCTTCCGCGCCCTGGGCGAAGGCACGCCCGAGGACGCGCTGGATGCCCTCTGCGGGCAGTTGCCCGCCGGCGCGCCGATTGACCTGCTCTCTGACATGCTGCGCCTCTCCCACATGTTCGCGGCCCTCACACAGACCCGTCATGTCCGCCTGCGCTTCGATGGCATCACCGGCGATGCCTGCCGCAAATTCCATGTGGACTCCGTGGGCTTCCGCCTGCTCGTCACCTATGCCGGCCCGGGGACCCAATGGAGCATGGGCGACCCCGATGCGGGCGCCGTGATCGAGGAAGTGCCACGCTGCGCGGTCGCCCTGTTTCGTGGCCGCAAGCGCGAGGGCGCCACCAACCTGCATCGCTCGCCTCCCCTCTCCCACCTGCCGGAAGGCCAGCGTTCGCGCCTGGTCTTCTGCATTGATGAACCAGGCTGCTGCTGATGACCCAACGCCTTCCCGTCACCGTCCTCTCGGGCTTCCTGGGCGCGGGCAAGACCACGCTGCTGAACCATGTGCTGGCCAACCGCGAGGGAAAGCGCGTCGCCGTCATCGTCAATGACATGAGCGAGGTGAATATTGACGCCGCCCTGGTCGGCGGGCCCGCCGCGGATGAATGGGGCAACACGGGCACCCTCTCCCGCACCGAGGAAAAGCTGGTCGAGATGACCAATGGCTGCATCTGCTGCACGCTCCGCGAGGACCTCATGCAGGAGGTCGCGAAGCTCGCCGCCGAGGGCCGTTTCGACGCGCTGCTCATCGAGAGCACGGGCGTCAGCGAGCCCATGCCGGTCGCCGCCACCTTCGACTTCACGACGGAGGAGGGCTTCTGCCTCGGCGATGTCGCCCAGCTCGACACCATGGTGACGGTGGTGGATGCCCGCGCCTTCCTGGAGGATTACGCCAGCGCCGACACGCTGCGCCAACGCGGCGAAAGCGCGGGCGAGGAGGATCACCGCCTGCTGGTGGACCTGCTGATCGAGCAGGTGGAGTTCGCCGACACCATCGTGGTGAACAAGGCCGATCTCGTGACACCTGAGGAGCTGGGCCGCCTCGCCGCCCTGCTCGCCACCTTCAACCCGACCGCCGAGATCCTTTCCACCGAGCATGGCCATGTGCCGCTCTCGAAGGTGCTGAACACCGGCCGCTTCGACATGGAGCGCGCGCAGAATGCCGCCGGCTGGCAAAAGGCCATGTCGGGCGAGCATCTGCCCGAGAGCGAGGAATTCGGCGTCACCAGCTTCGTCTGGCGCGCCCGGCGCCCGGTGCATCCGGAGCGCTTCAAGGCGCTGATCGAGGGCGACCTGCCCGGCGTTGTGCGGGCCAAGGGATTCTTCTGGCTCGCCACGCGGCATTCCTGGGTGGGCGAATGGCAGCTCGCCGGCCGCATGGGCCGCCACCAGGGCGCGGGCTTCTGGTGGGCCGCGATCGAGGAAAAACGCTGGCCGGAGGATCCGCAATGGCGCGAGATGATCCGCGGCCTCTGGGTCGAGCCCAGCGGCGATCGGCGGCAGGAAATCGTCTTCATCGGCATTGGCATGGATGAGGCCGCACTCCGCGCCCAGCTCGACGCCACGCTGCTGACCAATGAGGAATGGCGCGCCGGCCCGCGCGCCCATGCCCGCCTGCCCGATCCCTTCCCCGCCTGGTCGAACGCGGCCTGAGAGCGCCACCCCCAACATCCTCGGGCGGCCCCACTTGCGCGGCGCGGGACAAATGCCGTTGATGCGGGAATGCTCCCCATCGCCGTCCTCGGCGCCGGCCTAGCCGGCCTCTCCGCCGCCCAGACCCTCACAGCCGCGGGCCGCACGGTCCGGCTCTTCGACAAGGGCCGCGCCGCCGGCGGGCGGCTGGCCACGCGGCGCATCGAGCATGCGGGCCAGAGCCACCGCTTTGACCATGGCGCGCAGTATCTCCGCGCCGAGCGCGCCGGCTTCGCGGAGCTCCTGGAGGGCGGCCCCACCGCGCCCTGGCCGGATGCCAAGCGCCGCGTGGCGGTGCCGGGCATGTCGGCCATGGGCCGCCACCTCGCCCAGGGGCTCGACATCCAGACCGGCCGGCACGCCAGCGCGCTGCATCGCACGGCCGAGGGCTGGATGGTGGCGCATCTGGATGCGGCGCTGGTCCGCCCCGGCAAGCCGCTGCCCGCGACCCCGGCCGAGCTGGCCGGCCCCTTCGCCGCGGTGCTCGTCACCTTCCCGGCTGAGCAGGCCCGCGCCATCCTGCCGCCCGAACTCGCCGAACCGCTCGCCGTCATCGAATACGCGCCCTGCTGGACCGTGATGGCCGGTTTCGACCGCAAGCTCGATCTGCCGGAGACGCTGCGCTACCAGGGCCCGATCGGCTGGGCGGCGCGCGACAGCGCCAAGCCCGGGCGCGATGCGGCGCAGGAGAATTGGGTGATCCAGGCCGGGCCGGAATTCAGCCGCGCGCAGCTGGAAGCGCCGCAGGAACAGGTGATCGCCGCCTTGCTCGACGCTCTCCCCGCGCCCGCGCCGCTCTTCGCGGTGGCGCATCGCTGGCGCTACTCGCTGCTGGAGGTGGCGCTGGGCCAGCCCTGCCTCTGGGATGCGGGCCTCGGGCTTGGCTATGCCTCGGATGGCTGCCTGGCCGGCCGCGCGGAATCCGCCTGGGAGAGCGGGCAGGCGCTGGCCCGCCGGGTGCTGGGCGCATGAGCGCGCGCCCCGAAACGGCCCCGCGGCCGCCGCATGCCGATAACATCGCCGCCGTGCGTGATGCCGCCTTCGCCCTGCTGGCCGAGGGCGTCACCAACCGGCGCAGCCCGCTGCACACGCCGACGCTGGCCAGCATCGGCCTGGACGGCACGCCGCGCGCGCGCACCCTGGTGCTGCGCGGCTTCGAGCCCGCGACCCGCACGCTGCGCCTGCACAGCGACCGCCGCAGCGAGAAATTCGCCGAACTCACGCGCGACCCCCGCTGCGCCCTGCATGGCTATGACCCGGTGGCGCAGGTGCAACTGCGCCTTGAGGGCATCGCCTCGCTGCACACCGGGGATGAGGTGGCCGAGGCCGCCTGGCAGGCCAGCCGCCCCTTCAGCCGCATGTGCTACGCGATCGAGCCCGGGCCCGGCACGGCCGTCGAAGCCCCCCTGCCCGCGCCGCAGGACGCGGTCGCGGGCCGCGCGCATTTCGGCGCCATCCTGCTGCATGTCCATAGCCTGGAATGGCTCTGGCTCGCGGCCGAGGGGCATCGCCGCGCACGGCTGGACTGGCTCCCGGGCGAGGAACGCGCGACATGGCTGGTCCCATGAGCAACATGCCCCCCCTCGAAGCCGTCGAGGCCGAGATCCTGCGCCGCGTCGGCGCCACCGAGAAATCCATCTGCCCCTCCGAAGTGGCCCGCGGGCTCGCGCCCGAGCGCTGGCAGCCGCTTATGGGCCTGGTGCGCAAGGCGGCGGGGCGGCTCTCAGAGGCCGGGCAAATTGACATCCTGCGCAAGGGCAAGCCGATCGCGCCCGAGGCGATGCATGGCGTGATCCGACTGCGCCGCAAGCAGCCCCCCGCCGGCGGAGCCGGCGAGACGTCAACCGAAGGCGGCGGAGCCGGCGAGACGTCAACCGAAGGCGGCGGAGCCGGTCAAGCGCCAGCCGTAGGCGAGAGCGAGGCGTGACGGGTCTGGCGGCGCTGCTTGGGCAGGGCCCGAAGGGGCTGGACGCGCCGAGCCCGATTGAATTCGCCTCCCTGGTGCAGCCCACCTCGCCCAACACCTGCCTTGCCGCGCCGGCCACGCATCCCGGGCCGAAGCAGGTGGTGGCACCCGGCTTCCCGGGCCCGCCCGAGGCGCTGTTCGGCCGGCTGCTCGGCCTCGCCAAAGGCTTTCCGCGCACCTGGCAGCTCGCCGCCTGGGCCGAACGCCGGCAGGCGCAATGGGTGGAGCGCTCTTCGCTCAACTTCCCCGACATCATCACGGCGGAATGCGTGGCGACGGCCGAGGGGAGCAGCCTGTTCCTCTATTCGCGCAGCCTGATCGGCTATTCGGATTTCGGCGCGAACCGGCGGCGCGTGGAACGCTGGCTGCGGGCGCTGGAAGCGCTGCCGGCCGATGCGGCGCCCGCGAGCCCGGCGCCGCCGCCCAGCCGCTTCGCGACCTGCGCGGCGGAGGCGGCGCAGGGCCAGCGCGTGCTCCTCGCCTGGGGCGATGGGCGCGAGACGCCGGAGATCGCGTTGCGGGCATTGGCGGCCGGCGCCACAGCCATCCAGGTGATGACGCCCGCGCGACCGGAGGAGGCCGACGCGCTGCTGCTGGACGCCGGCATGCGCCTCGGCCTTGCCGCTGAAGCGGAGGCGCTGGTCCAGGGACGCGCCGCCGCGCGGGACCCGCTGCCGCCGCCCCTGCATGCCGACCCCGGCGCCTGGCGCCCCTGGTGGATGCGCGGCCACCTCGATGCGCCCGACCTGCGCGAGCGCCTGCCGGATCTGGATCTCGTGCTCGATGGCGAGGACCTCGCGCGGCTCGATGGCGACCCGCCGCGCCGCCTTGCGGGCCTGCGCGCCAGCGGCGCGCGGCGGCTGATCCTGCGGAGCAGCGTGGTGCCGATGACACCCGCCCTTGAGGCGCTCGGCTTCGACCTCTGGCACGCGGGCGAGCTGAATGCAGCGCGCAGCGCGGCGCTGGACGCCGCACTCGGCGAGGAGGGCGTGACCCTGCCGCAATTCGCGACCTTCCCGGAGCGGCTGACGCGGGAGGCCGCCAAGGCCGCGAACCTCGTGGGCGCCTGGTGGTGGTTCATCAGCGAGGCCGCGCTGGAGGAACTGCTGGCCGAGGCCGGCTGGCGCGTCCAGGCGCGCGAGCGCGAGGGCCACGCCATGATCGTCACGGCACTCGCCTGATGCGCCGCCAGCGCATCTGCCTGCTGACGCTGGATTTCGTCGGCCCCATCCGCAATGGCGGCATGGGCACGGCCTTCCTGGCGCTGGCCGAGACGCTGGCTGCCGCCGGGCACGCCGTCACCATCTGCTACCCCTCCTCCTACACGGAGAACGAGCCCGTCACGCGCTGGCGGCGGCATTATGCGAAGCTCGGCATCAGCTTCGTCTCCCTCTTCCTGGAGGGCGAGGAGGCGGAGCTTTCGCTCGGCGCTTATCACTGGTTGAAGACGCGCGACTTCGACGTCATCCATTTCCACGAGATGCGCGGCATCGGCTACTGGATCACGGTCGCCAAGCGCTGCGGCCTGGCCTTCCAGCAGACGCGCCTCATCTGCCAGATCCACAGCCCGACGCTCTGGCACTTCGCCCATTCCGCCCAGTTCCTCACCCATAGCGGCGAGGTCGAGACCGACTGGATGGAGCGGCGCAGCGCCGAAGGGGCGGACATCGTCACCGCGCCGTCGCGCTACATCCTGGACCAGGTGGCCGAGATGGGCTGGAAGCTGCCCGCCGCGCAGGTGATGCCCAATCTGCTGCCCGCGAGCTTCCTGGGCCGCCCGGCGCAAAGCCTGGCACCGCGCCCGGTGGAGGAGCTGGTCTTCTTCGGCCGGCTGGAGGAGCGCAAGGGCCTCGGCCTGTTCTGCGAGGCGATCACGCGGCTGATCCGCCTCGGCACGCCGCCGGCGCGGGTCACCTTCCTCGGCAAGGTCGGGCACATGGCGGGGGTGCATGCGCTGGCCTGGCTCACCGGCATGGCACAGTCCTGGCCGATGCCCTGGACGGTGGTGAACGACCTCGACCCGCACCAGGCGCGCGAATACCTGGCCGGACCGGGGCGGCTCGCCGTCATCGCCTCGCGCATGGAGAACGCGCCCTATGTGGTGCTGGAATGCCTGGCGGCGGGGCTGCCCTTCCTGGCGCCCGATGTCGGCGGCATCGGCGAATTGGTGGCGGCCGAGGATCAGGGCCGGCTGCTTTATCCGCGCAACGCACCCGCGCTGGCCGCGGCACTGGCCCGCGCGCTGGAAGATGGCGCCGCCCCCGGCCGCGCCGCCATCGCGCCCGAGCAGGCTGGCCGCCTCTGGCTCGACTGGCATGAGGCGCTGGCGCCGCTGCCCGCCCCGCCCGTGCTGAGCGGGGCGCCGCTCGTCTCCATCTGCATGGCCGCCTTCAACCGGCATGAGCCGCTGGCCCACGCCATCGCCTCCATCGAGGCGCAGGATTACCCGAACCTCGAACTCATCCTGGTGGATGACGCGAGCACCGACCCCGCCGCGCAGCGCTTCCACGCCGCCCTCGCCCCACGCTTCGCCGCGCGCGGTTGGGCGCTGCTGCGCAACGACCGGAATTCCTGGCAGGGCGTCACCCGCCACCGCGCGGTGGAGGCGGCGCAAGGCGAGTTCCTGCTTTTCATGGATGACGACAACGCCGCCTGGCCGGATGAGGTCTCGACCTTCGTCAATGCCGCGCGGCATTCCGGAGCCGACATCCTGACCTGCCAAATGCAGTCCTTCCGCGGCGCCGGCCCGCCACCGCGCCACCGCAGCGCGCGCCCCATCGGCTGGATCCCGACCGGGCCGAACCCGGCGCTGGCCGTGTTCCGCAACGGCATGGGCGACGCCAACATGTTCATGCGCCGCACCGCCTGGGACCGCATGGGCGGCTTCACGCTCGACCGCGCCTATTTCGAGGATTGGGAGTTCCTGCAGGCGGCATGCCTCGCCGGCCTCCACCTCGAATGCCTGCCCGAGATCCTTTACTGCTACCGCATCTGGGAGGGCGCGCAGACGGCAGCGCATGACCCGGACTTCCTCTATCGCAGCTATGCCCGCGCCATGCGCCCGGCGCTGGCCGCCCTGCCCGAGGCGCTGCGCCCGGCGCTGCGGCTCGCCATCGAGCGGGAACTCGCGGGCATGCAGGGACGGCGCGAGGCCTACTGGGCGCATGCGCCAGGTGTGACAGAGGCGCAGGGCGAAATCGCGCGCCTGCCGCCCAATGGTGCCGAGGCCATGCTGGCCGCGGCGCGGCTCGCCCTCGGGCAGCAGCAACCCGAGACAGCACGGATGCTGGCGGCCCAGGCGCTGCGCATCGCGCCGGGCCACCCGGACGCCCTCGCTTTTCTCAGCCGAATCCCGGAGCCCCCCGCATGAAGGCCATCCGCGAAGCCATCTCGCTCGCCCTGCCCTATTGGCGCAGCGAGGAACGCTGGGCGGCGCGCGGACTGCTGGCCGTGGTGGTGGGCCTCAACCTCTCGCTGGTCGCGATGTCGGTTCTGCTCTCCTACTGGAACCGCGAATTCTTCAACGCGCTGGAAGCACGCGACGCCGAGGCCTTCTCCGCCCTGCTCTTTACCTGGAAGCAGACGGAAAGCGGCCTGATGCCGGGCTTCGCCTGGATCGCCACCGCCTACATCCTGATCGCGGTCTATGCGATCTACCTGCGCCAGGCGCTGCAGATCCGCTGGCGGCGCTGGACGACCGAGACCTTGCTCGCCGGTTGGCTGGCCGACCGCGCCTATTACCGCATGTCCCTCAACAGCTACGGGACGGACAACCCGGACCAGCGCCTCTCCGAGGATGCCCGGCTCTTCGTGGACGAGACGCTGACCCTCGGCCTTGGGCTGATGCGCAGCGTGGTGACGCTGTTCTCATTCCTGCTCGTGCTCTGGGCACTCTCGGGGCCGGCGACGCTCTTCGGCATCACCATCCCGGGCTACATGGTCTGGATCGCCATCCTCTATGCGGCACTCGGCACCTGGCTCGCCCATCTGATCGGGCGGCGGCTGACGCGGCTGAACTTCAACCAGCAGAAGGTGGAGGCCGATTTCCGCTACGCGCTGGTCCGCTTCCGCGACAGCACGGAAGGGGTCGCGCTGCATCGCGGCGAGGCGGAGGAGCGGGGCGCCCTGGTCAGCCGTTTCCGCGCGCTGATGGAGAATTTCTGGGCGCTGATGGTGGCGACCAAGCGCCTCACCTTCTTCACCGCCGGCTACACCCAGGTGGCGACGGTGTTCCCCTTCGTGGTGGCCGCACCCGCCTTCTTCGCCGGGCGCATCCCGCTGGGCGGCCTGACCCAGACCGCCCAGGCCTTCGGCGAGGTGCAGGGCGCGCTCTCCTGGATCGTGGACAACTACGCAAGCCTGACCGAGTGGCGCGCGACGGTGACCCGACTCACCGGCTTCCGCGACGTGCTGGATACGGCACGGACCGCCGCGCATGAGGGCGAGGGCATCCGCGCGGCCACCGGCGCGCCTGGCCTGATGCGCCTGGAGGGGCTGCACCTCCGCCTGCCGGATGGGCGCGTGCTGCTGGACGACGCGGCGCTGGAACTCCGCACGGGTGAGCGCGTGCTGCTGACCGGCGCCTCCGGCAGCGGCAAATCCACGCTGTTCCGCGCCTTGGCCGGCATCTGGCCCTTCGGCCAGGGCCAGTTGCAGACGCCGGAGGGGGAGCGCGCGCTCTTCCTGCCGCAGCGCCCCTATCTGCCGCTCGGCGCGCTGCGCCGCGTGCTGTGCTACCCCGCGCCCTCCGATGCCTTCAGCGATGCGGAGATCGCGGCGGCGCTCGCCGATGCCGGGCTCTCCCACCTCGCGCCGCGCCTCGATCAGGAGGAGGCTTGGTCCCAGTTGCTCTCAGGCGGCGAGCAGCAGCGCGTGGCGCTGGCCCGCGCCCTGCTGCTGAAGCCCAGCTGGCTCTTCCTGGATGAGGCGACGGCGAGCCTGGACCCGGTGGCCGAGCGTGCCCTTTATGAGGTGCTGGGTGAGCGCCTGCCGGGGGCGATGATCTTCTCCATCGCGCATCGCCCGGCCGTGGCGGAGTACCACAGCCGGCACATCACAATGCGGGACGGTACGCTCGTCGAGTAGCTTACGCCGGGCGCAGCACCCGGCCGGCCACGGCGTCGAGCTTGGCCAGCATCGCGGGGTCGCGCATCTCGGGTGCCGTGATCAGCGCATGGTCCAGCGCGCGGTCGCAGCCGGCCTCGCAGGGGCCGCGCGGGGCGCCGATGCGCGGGATCAGCGCCTTCACCAGCGCGCGCGCCTTGTCGGCGTTGGAGAAGAGCACCTTCACCACCTGGTCCACGGTCACATGGTCATGGTCCGGGTGCCAGCAGTCGAAATCGGTGACCATGGCGACGGAGGCGTAGCAAAGCTCCGCCTCGCGGGCGAGCTTGGCCTCGGGCATGTTGGTCATGCCGATCACGTCGCAGCCCCACTGGCGATACAGCAAGCTCTCGGCCTTGGTGCTGAATTGCGGGCCTTCCATGACGAGGTAGGTGCCGCCCTTGGTCATCGGCAGGTCCAGCTCGTCGCCCGCATCTGCGATGGCGTCGGACAGGCGCGGGCAGGTCGGGTGCGCGACACTCACATGGGCCACGCAGCCGGGGCCGAAGAAGGATTTTTCCCGCGCGAAGGTGCGATCAATGAACTGGTCCACAATGACGAAATGGCCAGGCGGGTATTGCGGCTGGAGCGAGCCAACCGCCGAAAGCGAGATCACGTCCGTCACGCCGCTGCGCTTCAGCGCGTCAATATTCGCGCGGAAATTCAGCGCCGAGGGCGGGTTGGGGTGGCCGCGGCCATGGCGCGGCAGGAAGACGCAGCGGATGCCGGCCAGCGTGCCGAACAGCAGCTGGTCGGACGGCTCGCCCCAGGGGGTCTCGATATGCCGCCACTCGCGGTCCTGCAGCCCGTCAATGTCATAGAGGCCGGAGCCACCGATCAGGCCGATGACGGGGGTGATGCTGGCAGACATGGGCAGAGGCTCCGGGTGGTGACGGGACGTCCATACCGGCGCCGACCTACCCCGTGAAGGTCTCCCGGTGCTGGCGCGGCACGAAGCGGCCCGTGCCGGGGCGGGCAAGGACCGTCTTGCCGTCCCAGATGCAGCCGCCGCGCAGATAGGTGGCGGCCACGCGCGCCTTCATCGCCACGCCGTCATAGGGGGACCAGCGGGCATCCTCGCGGTCCTGGATGTCGCGGGCGTCGAAGGTGAACTCGCCTTCCTCCATCACCATCAGGTCGGCGTCGCAGCCGATGCGGATGGCGCCCTTCTTGGGGAAGAGGCCGTGGAACTTCGCCGGGCGCTCGGCGCAGAGGCTCGCCATCAGCGTGGGCGAGAGGCCGCGCTTGGCCAGAAGGGTGAACATCAGCGGCGCGAAGCTCTGCAGGCCGGTCAGACCGGCGCCGACTGCGAAGATGTCGCCCGTGTATTCCTTGCGGTGCTTGGGCCAGGGCGCGTGGTCGGTCGAGACATAGGCGACCTTGCCCTCGGCGATGCTTCCCCAGATGCGCTCCACCTCATCCGCCGTGCGGAAGGGCGGGTTGCACTTGCCAAAGCCCTGGAGGCGGACCAGGTCCTCCTCTGTCATGCACAGGTACTGGATGCAGGCCTCGCCCGAGGTCTTGCCCCCCTGCTTGCGGAAGATCTCGGCGAGGTCGAAGCCACGCGCCAGGCTGGAATGGGCGATGTGCACATGCGCGCCCGTCTCCAGCGCCATCTCGAAGATGGCGAGGTCCGCCATCGTTTCACACAGCGGTGGGCGGGTGCGGGCATGCATGATGGGATCGGTCCGGCCGGTCGCCTTGGCCGCCGCGATGGCGCCCTCCACGATCTCCTGGTCCTCGTTGTGGATGCCGACCATCAGGCCGGTCTTGGCGATCTCGGCGAAGGCCTCGACCATCATGGTGTTGTTGATCCGCGGGAAGCGCACCGCGTCATACTCATAGGTGGAGAGCTTGAAGGAGCAGACGCCGGCCTCGGCGAGGCCCGCGATCTGATCCACGCCGCCATCCTTCCGGATGGTGCCGTAGAGCGCCATGTCCACATGGGAGGTGGCGTTCACCACGGTGATCTTTTCGGCAAGGATGCCGGGATCGGTCACCGGGCGCGGCACGTCATAGGGCATGTCCACGCAGGTGGTGACGCCGCCGGCCGCGGCCGACATGGAGGCGCCCTCGATTCCCGGCCAGCCGGTGCTGCTGCTGGTGTGCATGTGGCCATCCACCAGGCCGGGGAAGACGAGCTTCCCACGATGGTCGGCCGTCTCGGCCGCGGCGGGCGGTGTTCCCTGGCCGATCGCCGCGATCACGCCGCCACTGACGGCGACATAGCCGTTGTCGAGCACCCCATCGGCCAGCACCAAGCTGCCACGCACCACCAGATCGAAGGCCATCCGCGTTCATTCCTCACTCGCTGTCGCGCGCCGCGCCGGCATCACCAGGATGCGGCGCCCACCCACTGCCCCAAGGCTAGGCGCCAGCGGATCGCCCGCCAACCCGGTTCTACGGGGAATGCGCGCGGCGCGCGCCGCGACGGAGCCATGATGCCATGGTGCGGCGGGCTGCCAGGCCGGGAAGCCTGCGCGCCCGGCTTACTCGCGCACCCAGCATTCAGCACGAAAACGCGCCTGCACCTCGGCATCGGGAAGCGCCTGGGCATTCCCCTCCCAGAGCAGGCTGCGGGTGATGCCGGAACCCCGCGTGGCCACGACGCTGACCTGACCGCGCGGCAGGTTGAGGTTCATGCGCACCTGGATCTGCGGATTGAACCACCGGACATCCACTGAATAGCGGGTGTAGTCCTGCCGCAACGGCCCGGCCTGCACCTGCCGCGTCTCGGTCATGACACGGCCGATCCAGACGCCATCACTCGCCTGGTTGCAAGGCACCCATTCGCCAGCCACCGCGCTGAGCGGGGCGAGGAGCAGGGCGATGGCAAGGGCTGCGCGCATCTTCAGATCCATCATGGCGCCGGCTCAGGCAGCGCCCGGTTTCATCAGGCCGGCATGCAGGTCACGCGCAGGCCGGCGCGCAGTTCCGAATCCGAGAGGCGCGGACCCGACCGCCGGCCCAGCCCCACACGGACCTCCTGCCCGACCGGGAGTTCCACCTCGATGCTTGGGCTGAACATGCCGCCGACCCGCAGCGAGACGGTGGCGATCCGCAGCGGCTGCAGTGCGCGCAGGCTCACCGCGTATTCCGTGAGGTTCGCATCCGCCCCGCGATCGGCCACCACCGGCTGCGCTGTGAAGGCGCCGAGCGCAACCATCCCATTGGAAATGCAGTCGCCCCTCGCAGGCGCGGTCTGCGCCCGAGCGGCTGGGCTGGTGAGCAGGCCGAAGGTCAGCCCGAGGGCAGCGAGGGTGCGCAGCATCTTCATCTCCAGTCATTCGATGCAGGCAGCATGCCCAAGCCGGAAGCTTCACGAAAGGCAGTTGCGCCGATGCTCGCGATAGGCGCGGCCCATGGACAGGCGCGCGCGTGCGCTTAAGCTGCACCGCACAAGAAACCAACCGTGCATCGTATGAGGAATGCCATGGCCGAACAGATCGAAGTCCGCAAAGGGCTCGTCGGCGTGTATGCCGATGAATCCAGCGTCTCGAAGGTGATGCCCGAGACCAACAGCCTGACCTATCGCGGCTATGCCGTTCAGGATCTGTGCGAGAACTCCAACTTCATGGATGTCGCCTACCTGCTGTGGAACGGCGAACTGCCGACCAGCGCCGAGCGCGCCGCCTTCGCTGAGGCCGAGCGCTCGCAGCGCGCCCTCTCGCCCGCGCTGATGCGCGTGCTGCGCGACTTCCCGAAGGAGGCGCATCCGATGGATGCGATCCGCACCGCCGTCTCCTTCATGGGGATGGAAGACCCGGAGACGGCCGACATCAGCGACGCCGCGCAGCGCCGCAAGGCGATCCGCCTGCTGGCCAAGATCCCGACGGCGGTCGCGGCCACGAACCGGCTGGGCAAGGGACTCGAACCCATCGCGCCCGACCCCGCGCTGCCCTTCTGCGAGAACTTCTTCCACATGGTCTTCGGTAAGGTCCCGCAGCCCGAGGTCATCAAGGCCTTCGACGTCTCGATGATCCTCTACGCCGAGCACACCTTCAACGCCTCGACCTTTGCTGCGAGGGTGGTCACCTCGACCATGGCGGACCTGCACGGTGCGATCGTGGCCGGCATCGCGGCCCTGAAGGGCCCGCTGCATGGCGGCGCCAATGAGGCGGTGATGCACATGCTGAAGGAGATCCCCTCGCCCGAGACGGCGGAGAGTTGGCTGCGCGACCGCTTCGACCACAAGGCGCTGGTGATGGGCTTCGGCCACCGCGTCTACAAGAACGGCGACAGCCGCGTGCCGACCATGAAGAAATACGCCGAGATCATGGCGGAGGTGGTGGGCGACAAGCGCTGGATGAACACCTCGGCCGTGCTCGCGCGCGTCATGCTCGCCGAGAAGAACATCCACCCGAACCTCGATTTCCCGGCGGGCCCCGCCTACTACCTAATGGGCTTCGACATCCCGATGTTCACGCCGATCTTCGTGTGCAGCCGCATCACCGGCTGGGCCGCGCATGTCTTCGAGCAGGGCGCCGACAACCGGCTGATCCGGCCGCTCTCGCTGTATAATGGCGTCGAGCAGCGGGCGGTGCCGCAGCACTGAACGACGGCGCAACGAAGCGTTAACGAAAGGGCCGCCCGCGCGATCGGGCGGCCCTTTTTGCATCGTCGCGATCATGCACGCGTGATGTGCGGATGGACGCGCGATGTGATCCGCGCGTCGGGCACGATGATCCGCGCGCGACGCCATTCGTGATCCGCGCGCCACGCGAGACGCAAAAAATCTCACCGCAAAAGCAGAATGTGTTTGACACGCAACTCGCGCATTCCGATAGCGTTGCGAACGCACGCATTGACGCGCGATTCGTACCACGCTCTGACCGCCGCGCATCACGCGAGACATGGAGAGCCTGGCATCGCGATCGCAGAGCAGGGCGAGCGGCGGACGGAAGGGGGAAACCTCGATGAGGTTAGCCGGAGCGACATTCCGGTCTCTGCGGGAGGAATGCACAAGCTCCCGCCTGGCAAGGGTCACTGACCGGATGCCCGGCGGATGCGCGGATCAGCGCAAGGTTTCCTCGCAACGATGATCTTCGCCTGTTCGAACACTCTGCCATCCGTCGCGGCGCGATGCCGCCGCGGCGAGTAAGTCAACCCAAGCCGATGCGCGACCGCGCAAGGAGAATGTCAATGACCGACACGACTGAAACCACCGACGTCGCGCCACGCGCGCAAGCCATGGCCGTTGCCGCCGGCGCCCGCCGCACCGCGAAGAAGCCCGCCACCGCGCGTGGCCGCGTCGCCGCGAAGAAGCCTGCTGCCAAGAAGGCCGCGCCTGCGAAGAAGGCCGCGCCGAAGAAGGCCGCCGCCAAGAAGCCGGCCGCCAAGAAGGCCGCGCCTGCGAAGAAGGCCGCGCCCAAGAAGGCCGCCGCCGCGAAGAAGCCGGCTGCCAAGAAGGCCGCCCCCGCGAAGAAGGCCGCGCCCAAGAAGGCCGCCGCCGCGAAGAAGCCGGCTGCCAAGAAGGCCGCCCCCGCGAAGAAGGCCGCGCCGAAGAAGGCCGCTGCCAAGCCCGCCGCCAAGAAGGCCGCTCCCGCGAAGGATCCGAAGCGCGCCGAGGCCGCGAAGAAGGCCGCCGCGACCCGCGCCGCCAAGAAGGCCGCCGCGGCCGCCGCTCCGGCGCCCGCCGCCGAGACGCCGACGACCTGATCACGCCGGATCACACGATCCGAGATGGAGGCGCCACCCACCGGGTGGCGCCTTTTTTTCTGCCCCGTTCAGAGGGAACGCTTCAGCCCCATTGGCCGAAGAAGAACACCTCATTCGCCGCCTTGCGCACGCGCGGCGCGGTCTCGCGCTGGGCCAGCTGCTCGGGCAGTGCGGAAGCGGGGCCGGGCGTGCCCAGCACCATCGCGGCGATCGGCGCGACATCCTCGGGGATCGCGAAGGCTGCACGCGCGGCGGCGGCATCGAAGCCCGCCATCTGGTGCAGCTGCAGGCCGAGCGCCGCGGCCTGGATCGCCATGGCGCTGCTCGCCTGGCCCGCATCGTAATGCGACCACGGGTTGGGCTTGCCATTGCCGGCGGAGTTCAGCCGCGCGCAGGCCAGCATCAGCACGGGTGCCGCGCCGATCCAGCCCTGGTTGAACGGCACGAGGCAGGCGAGCAGCTTGGCGAAGGCCTCGGGCTCCACGTTCTTGCGCGTCACCAGATACTGCCAGGGCTGCTCATTATAGGCCGAGGCCGCCCAGCGCCCGGCTTCCAGGATGGAGTGCAGCGCCGCATCGGGCACCGGCGTGTCGAGATAGCTGCGCGGGCTCCAGCGCGCCGCGATGGCGGGCAGGACGGGGTGCGTGGTGGGGGCGTTGCGATCCATGGATGGTCCTTATCCGAAGGTGGAGAGTAGATCCTCGACCTGCGCGGGCGTCAGCAGGCGGGGGTTGAGGTCGCGGAGCATGAGGGCGAGGCGCGCCGCCTCCTCCAGCTCCTCCGCGGCGTTCACGGCATCGGTCAGCGTGGGGCCGCAGATGACCGGGCCGTGATTGGCGAGCAGCACGGCCTTGGCGGTGCGCGCAGCCGCGTGGATGGCGGGCTCCATCGCCGCATCGCCGGGCCGGTAATAGGGAATGAGCGGCAGGCTGCGGCCGACGCGCATCACGAAGTAAGGTGTCAGCGGCGGGATCACCGCGTCCTCCAGGCAGGAGATCGCGGTCGCATGCGTCGAGTGCAGATGCACCACCGCCCCGGCATCGGGCCGCGCATCGAGGAAGGCGCGGTGGAGGAACACCTCCTTCGTCGGCTTGTCGCCGCCGACATGGCGCCACTGGAGGTCGAGCTTGCTGATCCGCGCCGCCTCGAGCCGGCCGAGGGAGGAGTTGGTCGGCGTCATCAGGTAGCCATCGGGCAGCCGCACGCTGATATTGCCCGCACTGCCCACGCTGAAGCCCCGCGCGAAGAGCGAGGCGCCGAGGCTCACCAGGAGCTGGCGCTGGTCTTCCTCGCGCATGGTCAGGCGAAGGCCTTCAGGAAGAAGTCGCGCGCGCCGAAATTGCCGCTCTTCAGCGCCAGCAGCATGCCCTCGGGTGCGGCGGCCGGCGTCGCATGGGTCCAGGGCACGCCGGGGTCAATCTCGGCGCCGATGCGCAGCGCCTCCACGCCCAGGCGCTGCACGACGGCGCCCGAGGTCTCGCCACCCGCGATCACCAGGCGCCGCACGCCGGCGGCCACGAGGTCGGCCGCGATCTCGGCCAGCGCCGCCTCCACCAGCGCGCCCGCCGCCTCGCGGCCGAGCTTGGCCTGGAGTGCGGCCACGCGCTCCGGCGTGCCGGAGGCCGCAATCACGATAGGGCGGGCGGCGTCGAGCTTGCCCGCCATCCAGTCCCGTGCCTGCTGCGCGAGTGCGGCGGCATCGGGCGTGGCCAGCGCGTCCAGCTCCAGCGTCGGCACATGATCGCGCGCGAGGCCGATCTGGCCCAGCGTGGCGCGGGAGCAGGAACCGGCGAGCACGGCACAGAGCCCGCCCACCGCGGGCAGTGCGCCCGCATCCGCGCGCGCGGGCAGCAGGCCCGCGCGGCGGAAATTCTCCGGCAGGCCCATGGCGATGCCCGAGCCGCCGGTGATCAGCGCATGGCTCGCGCAGGCTTCGCCCAGCGCCATGAGATGCGCGTCGGTGATGGCATCCGCGATGGCGAAGCGGCGGTTGGCGTCACGCAGCCGCGTCACCTCCGAGCGGATGGCGGGGGCACCCTGCTCCACCACGGTGAAGGGGATGAGGCCGACGCTGCCCTCGCTCTGCCGGCCCAGCACGCGGACCAGGTTGGCATCGCGCATCGGCGTCAGTGGGTGGTTTTCCATCCCGCTCTCGTTCAGCAGGTGGCCGCCCACGAAAAGATGGCCCTGGTAGATGGTGCGGCCATTGGTCGGGAAGGCCGGGCAGGCAATGGCGAAGCCGCCATCCAGGCGCTTCAACAACGCCTCCGCGACGGGGCCGATATTGCCCGCCTCCGTGCTGTCGAAGGTCGAGCAGTATTTGAAGAGGATCTGCTTCGCCCCCGCCGCCAGCAGCGTTTCGCAGGCGGCGAGCGATTGCGCGATGGCCTCGCCCACCGGGATGGTGCGGGACTTAAGCGCGATGATCACGGCATCCGCGTCCGGCAAGGGTCTTGGATCACCTGGCCGCTCCGCGGCGGGCGGGACGCCGATCACCTGCACCGCCCGCATGCCCTGGCGGACCAGCGTGCTGGCGAGGTCGGTCGCGCCGGTGAAGTCGTCGGCGATGCATCCGAGCAGCGGCATGGGAATCTCCTCTATCGCGCTCCGTTTAGGCCGCGCCGCCGTCCCGGGCAAACGGGGCTTGAAGCGCGGGTGGCGAGGGGCAACATGCAGGTGATGGACAATCCGACACACCCACGGCCGGTGCTGGACATGACGCCCGAGGGCGAATTCCGGGAAGCGCCGAAGCCCAGCGGCTTCAACCTCCTGCTCGCGCGGATGGGCGGCATCGCCATGCTCGTCGCCATCGCGGCGGGCGGGCTGCTGCTGGTGGCGGTGGCCATCTTCTTCATCGGGCTGCTGCTGCCGGTCGTCATCGGCGCGGGCACCATCGCCGCGGTTTCGCTCTGGTGGCGCCGCCGGCAGATGCGGAAGGCGGGGATCGAGCCCGGCCCGATCCGGATCATCGTCCGCCGCCCCTAGGGCGCTCAGCCCGCGAGCGCCGCCTCCACTCTGAGCGCCGCATCCAGCGCGGCGCGGCCCTGCGCGCCATTCGCCTCATGCGGCTGGCCGTCCAGGATGGCGGCGACAAAGGCTGCCTGCTCGGCCTCCAGGCTGTCATGGTCGGTCCAGCTGCGGCGCACCAGGCTCCAGCCCGGCATGTGCTCCACGCCCTGGCCGCCATCGGGCGCCAGGAATTCCAGGCTGCGCGCCATGAAATCCACCCGCATCTCGCCCTCGGGGCCCAGCGCGCGCAGCTTGCGCTCGAGGCCGACGGCCACGCGGCTCGCTGTCACCTGGGCCTGGGCGCCATTGGCGAAGCGCAGCTGCGCCACGGCCCAGTCGGGCAGCGCCGTCATCACCGCGCCGCCCACCGCCCGCACCTCGACCAGCGGGGCCGCCACCAGGGAAAGGATGAGGTCGAGGTCGTGGATCATCAGGTCCAGCACGACCGAGACATCGAGGCTGCGCGGCCGGAAGGGCGCGACGCGCGTCGCCTCCAGCGCCATCAGCCGCCGGCCGCCCAGGTTTTCCCGCAGCGTTCGGATAGCGGCGGAATGGCGCTCGATCTGCCCCACCATCAGCACCCGGCTTTCGGAAGCGGCCAGCGCGATCAGCGCATCCGCCTCGGCCAGGGTCGCGGTGATGGGCTTTTCCACGAAGACATGCCGCCCCGCGCGCAGCGCCTGCTCGGCCAGGCGCGCGTGGTAGAGCGTGGGGGTTGCGATGATCACGGCGTCGCTCTCGGCCATCAGCGCCTCGGCGGTCAGCGCCTGGCAGCCGGCCTCGCCGGCCACCAGGCCAGCGCGGGCCGGGTCCGGGTCATGCAGCCCGGCGAGCGCGGCACGCGGGGCGCCGCGCAGCTTGAGGGCGTGGAAGCGGCCGAAATGCCCGGCGCCGAAGACGCCGATCCTGAGGGATTTCATGGCGCTGGACTAACAATTCCCGGCAAGGCTTGCATCCCCCCCTCCCCCTCGTCATGTTCCGGCGAATTCCTGGTCAGGACCTCGTTTCGTCATGATGTATTTCGCGCGCTGGAAAACGGCCGCCATCCTGTTCGTCTGCCTTCTGGGCACGCTTGTCAGCCTGCCCAATTTGCTGCCCCGCTCCGCCTTCCCCGATTGGGCGCCGGTGCGGCAGATCGCGCTCGGGCTCGATTTGCGGGGCGGCTCCTACCTGCTGCTGGAGGTGGACACCTCCGTCCTCCTGCGGGAGCGGCTGGAAGGCCTGGTCGAGGGCACGCGGCGCGGCATGACGCAGGCCAACCCGCGGATTTCCTACACCGGCCTCTCGGCCCAGCCCGACCAGCGGCGCATGTCGCTGCGCATCACCGAGGCCAGCCAGCGGGACGCGGCGCTCCGCGTGGTGCGCGAATTGGCCAACCCGATCAACACCGGCGGCGGCGCCCAGCAGCCCGACCTTGAGGTCAGCATCAGCGCCGATGGCCTGCTGACGGCGACCGTGACCGAGGCCGGGCTCCGCGCCAAGGCGACCAGCGCTGTCGAGCAATCCATCGAGATCGTGCGCCGCCGCATTGATGAGACGGGCGTGGTGGAAGCGACGATCGTCCGCCAGGGGCTGAACCGCATCCTCGTCCAGCTCCCCGGCGTCGAGGACCCGGACCGCATCAAGAACCTGCTCGGCCGCACCGCGCGGATGACCTTCCACCTGCTGGATGAGGCGGTGAACACCCAGGCGCCGACGCCGCCGCCCGGCATCATGTTCCTGAACGGCGAACGCGCGGGCGAGCGCTATGCCGTGCGCCGCCGCGTCGAGGTGGATGGCGCGAACCTGACCGATGCCCGCGCCAGCCAGGACAGCCGGACCGGCGAATGGGTGGTGAACTTCACCTTCGATTCGGTCGGCACCCGCCGCTTCAGCGAGATCACCCGGGCCAATGTGGGCCGGCCCTTCGCCATCGTGCTCGACGACAAGGTGATCACGGCGCCCAATATCCGCGAGCCCATCACCGGCGGCCGCGGCCAGATCTCCGGCAATTTCACCGTCCGCACCGCCAATGACCTGGCCGTGCTGCTGCGCGCGGGCGCCCTGCCCGCGCCGCTGACAGTGGTCGAGGAACGGACCGTGGGGCCGGAGCTGGGGGCGGATGCCATCCGGGCCGGCATCATCAGCCTGGCCGTGGGGGTCGCCTTCGTCTTCCTCTATATGGGCTTCGCCTATGGGTTGTTCGGCTGGTTCGCCAATGTGGCGCTGGCCATCAACATCATCCTGCTGATCGCCTTCCTCTCCCTGCTGGAAGCGACGCTGACCCTGCCCGGCATCGCTGGCATCGTGCTGACCCTGGGCACGGCGCTGGACGCGAACATCCTCATCAATGAACGCATCCGGGAAGAGGTGAAGAACGGCAGATCGCCCATCAACGCGCTGGAGATCGGCTACACCAAGGCCTCGGGAACCATTCTCGACTCGAACCTGACGAACCTGATCGCCATGGCCTGCCTCTACGGCTTCGGCTCCGGCCCGGTGAAGGGCTTCGCGGTGACCGTCGCCATCGGCACGATCGTGCAGATGTGGACGGCGACCGTGGTGACGCGGCTGATGGTGGTCTGGTGGTATCGCTGGACGCGGCCGAAGGAGCTGCCGGTGCTGGAGAAGCCCGGCCTCAGCTTCCTGCAGCGCCTGGGGCGGCCGCTGTTCCGGCTCTGCCCGGATGTGACGAAGATCCCCTTCATGCGCGGCGCCATGGCCGGCCTCATCATCTCGGGCGTGCTCTCCACCGCCTCGCTGGTCGGCGCCTTCTATCCGGGGCTGGAGAAGGGCATCGACTTCAAGGGCGGCATCGTGATGGAGGTCCGCACCACCGGCCCCGCCAACATCAACGAATTGCGCGCCGCCACCGCCACGCTGGGCGTGGGCGATGTGGGCCTGCAGCAATTCGGCGATGCCAGCACGCTGCTCATCCGCGTCCCCGCCCCCGCGCAGGAGGCGCAGACCCAGCAGGTGGTGACGGCGGTCCGCACGGCGCTGGAAGCCGCGGCGCCGGGCATCCGCATCCTGCGGGTGGAGGCGGTGGGCAACCGCATCTCGGATGAGTTGTTCCGCGGCGGCTTGATGGCGCTCGGCCTCAGCCTGCTGGCCATGCTGATCTATATCTGGGTGCGCTTCGAATGGCAGTTCGGCGTGGCGGCGATCACCACGCTGCTGCTGGATACGACAAAGACCGTGGGCTTCATGGTCCTGTTCCAGATCGAGTTCAACCTGACGACCATCGCGGCGATCCTCACCGTCATCGGCTTCTCGGCCAATGACAAGGTCGTGGTGTTCGACCGGATGCGCGAGAACCTCCGCAAGTTCAAGACGATGCCCCTGCAGGAGCTGGTGGACCTCTCGATCAATGAGACGCTGAATCGCAGCCTCGGCACTTCGGTGACGCTGCTGCTTTCGGCGCTGCCGCTGGCCTTGTTCGGCGGCGACACGCTGGCGGGCTTCGCCTGGGTGATGGTGTTCGGCATCTTCATCTCGGCCTCCTCCTCGGTGTTCATCGCCGCGCCCATCGTCCTGTTCAGCGGCCGCAAGTCGCTGCGGCGGGGCGAGCTGGAGCCGGTGGCGCCGCAGGGGCAGACGGCGATCCGCTGAACGGGAGGGTTGGGCGCCGAGGGGGCGGATGCCGCTGCCCCCTTGGATTCGGGTCGCGAATCAGATAGTCTCAATTTTAGACAAGAGCGGCCGGAATTTTGACTAATTTTGAGACACCTCGCGCCGGCGGAGGGCTGACCTCCGCGCCCCAGCCGCGACCGCCCGGTCCCGTGCTGGTTCTCGCCTGCGACGAGACGCTCATCGAAGCCGCCCGCGCCGCTGTCATCGCCCTGGGCGCCCCGCCTCCGGTCATCCTGCGCACCGAAGGCGAGGTGCTGCGTGCCGTCGTCACCAGTGCCAGCGGCTTTGCCCATCTCATCCTGGAAGATGGCGACCTGCCGATTGACCAGTCGCTGGTGGATGCGATGGCCGAGGCCTCACCATCCGCCGTCATCTCACTGCTGACGCCCGACGCCGCCCTCTCGGAGGGCGGTGCTTTCCTGAGCGGGCTGCTGGGCGGCACGCGGCACCTCGCGCATGACGCAAAGCGCGCCAGCCGCAATTCCAGGCGGCTTCAGGCGGGGTTGCAGGGCGACAGCCTGCTCCTGCGCTACCAGCCCATCATCCATGTCCGCACGCGCCGCCTGGTCCTCGTCGAGGCGCTCGCCCGCTGGCGGAGCGAGCCGGTGGCGCTGACCCCGGTGAACTTCATCCCGGCGATGGAGCAGATGGGCCTCTCGCGGCCGCTTGCCGCCGCCGTCACGCGCATCGCCGCCTGGGACATGTCCCGCCTGCCCGGCCCGCTCGACATTCCCGTCTCGGTGAACCTGCCCGCGCCGGAACTCGACAAGCGCGACGTGGTGGCGTGGCTCGGCCATCAGCTTCGCCGCTCGCGCTTTCCGCGCCGGCGCCTGATGATCGAGCTGACCGAGACGGCACCCGTGCGCGACCTTTCGCGCATGGCGCGCACGCTGCGCCGGCTCAAGGCCGCCGGGCATGGCGTGCTGATGGATGACTACCTGCTGGATGACACGCGCCAGCGACTGCTGCGGCTGGATTTTGCCGGCATCAAGCTTGACCGCTCGCTGGTGCAATCCCTGCCGAAATCGGCCCGGGCCCGCAACCAGGTGCTGCGCATGGCCCGCCGCGGCCTGGTCATGACGGCCGAGGGGGTCTCCTCCCCCGCCCTGCTGCGGGCGCTGCGCGTGCTGGGGGTCGAGCGGGCACAGGGCTTCCTGATGGGCCGCCCCCTGCCCGTGGCGGCCTTGCCGGCCTGGAACCAACGCTGGCGCAGCGCCGAGGGGCTGGCCCGGCCGGCGAGGCCTTAGAGCATGATCCGCTGAGGTGGAAACACCGAAGCGGTGAATCATCCTCTCGGCAAAGGCTAGACCTTGATCCGCGCTTCTATCAGCGCGGATCAAGGTCTAGGGCGCGTCGAAGGCCTCGACGTAGAGCTCCATGATCTCGGCCGCATCTGGCACGCGCGGGTTGTTCCCCGGGCTGCCTGAGGCCAGCGCCTGCTCGGCCATCACCGGCAGCAGCGCGTTCCACTTGGCCTGCGGGATGCCATAGGCGGCGGGGCTCGGCACTTCCAGCTCCCGGTTCAGCGCCCGGAGTTCCTCCATCAGCTTGGCGCCCGCCACCTGGTCGGCATCCGAAGGCGCGGCGCAGCCGATGCAGCGCGCAGCCTCCGCATAGCGCGGCAGGGCGTGGTTCAGGCCGAAGCCGGTGACCGCCGGCAGCAGCATGGCGTTGGAGAGCCCGTGCGGCACATGGAAATGCGCGCCGATGGGGCGCGACATGCCATGGATCAGCGCGACGCTGGCATTGCTGAAAGCCAGGCCGGCCAAGGTCGCGCCAAGCATCATGGCCTCGCGCGCCGCATCATCGGCGGGGTCCTTGTACACCCGGCGCAGATGCGGGCCGATCAGCCGCATCGCGCGCTCCGCATACATGTCGGACACACTGTTGGCGCGCTTGCTGACATAGGCCTCCAGCGCGTGGGTCAGGCTGTCGATCCCCGTGTCGGCCTTGGTGCGGGCGGGGACGGTGCGGGTCAGCTCATGATCCACGATCGCGGCGAGCGGCAGGGCGCCGAGGCCCGCGATCAGCATCTTCTCATCCCGCGCCGCGTCGGTGATGACGGTGAAGCGCGTCGCCTCGCTGCCCGTGCCGGCGGTCGTGGGGATGCAGATGACGGGCAGCGCCGCGTGGTCGGCCGCCACCGGCACCTTGAAGGCGGACATGGGCGTGCCGGCGGGGGCGGCGGCGAGGATGGCCATGGCCTTGGCCGTGTCCATCGGGCTGCCGCCGCCAAAACCGATCAGCACGTCGAAATCGCCGGACTGCAGCACCGCGACACCGGCGGCGATCACCGTATCGGTCGGGTCGGGCACGGTCTCGTGGAAGACCACGGGCGCGAAGCCGGCTTCGCGCAGGGGGGCCAGGCATTTCTCGATGGTCCCGGAACTTTGCATCCAGGGGTCGGTCACCACCAGCGGCCGGGAAAAGCCGAATTGGGTGAGCAAGGCGCCGAGGCGCGCAAGGCTGCCTCCGCCGATGATCATATGCCGGGGCGCGACGATGCTTTGGGTCATGGGCGGGAGTTAAGCGCTGTGGCGCAGGCAAGCATAGAGGCCTCCGGCGGCTGGGGCCGAGAGGCCCCAGACCCCAATCTATGGGGCGGCGCTGCCTTGGGCGTAGAGGGCCATGCGGCGCGCGGCCTTCTCCGTCAGGCCGCCCGTAAAATCCAAACCCGTCGGCGGCAATTGGCCGTCGAGATGGCACGCCACGCCATCCACCAGGGGCGGATCCTCCTCCTTGCAGCGCGCGATGGCGAAGGGGCAGCGCGTATGGAATCGGCAGCCGGAGGGCGGGTTCAGCGGGCTCGGCAGATCGCCGCCAAGTGGCTGCACCCGGCCGCGCCGCGCAGGGTCAGGATGCGGAATCGCGGCCAACAGGGCGCGCGTATAGGGGTGGCGCGGGTTGGAGAAGAGCTCGCGCTTCTCCGCGATCTCCACGATCCGGCCGAGATACATGACGGCGATTCGGTCGGCCACATGCTTCACCACCGCCAAATCATGCGCGATGAACAGGTAGGACAGGCCCAGCCGCTTCTGGAGATCGCGCAGCAGATTCACCACCTGCGCCTGGATGGAGACGTCCAGCGCGCTGACTGGCTCATCGCACACCACCAGATCCGGCTCCGTCGAGAGCGCGCGCGCGATGCCGATGCGCTGGCGCTGGCCACCGCTGAACTCATGCGCGAAGCGCGCCGCCTGATAGGGTGCCAGCCCCACCAGTTGCAGCAGCTCATCCACCCGGGCGCGGCGCGAGGCGGCATCGCCGATGCCATGCACCTCGAGCGGTTCCATGATGGTCTGGCCGACCGTCAGCCGCGGGTTGAGCGAGGCATAGGGATCCTGGAAGACGATCTGCGCGCGGCGCCGGAAGGCCTTGAGCGTCGGGCCCTCCAACTGCGTGATGTCGGTGCCCTCGAAGCGGACGGAGCCGCTGCTGGGCTCGATCAGGCGCAGGACGAGCCGCGCCGTGGTGGATTTGCCGCAGCCGCTCTCGCCCACCAGGGCCAGCGTCTCGCCCCGACGCAGCGTAAACGAGACACCATCCACCGCCCGCACCCGGCCGATTTCCTTGGCGAGGATGATGCCGCTGCGCACCGGGTAATGCTTGGCGAGGTTCTCGACCTCGAGCAGCGCGCCGCCATCGGCGGAACGGTTCATCTGGCTCATGCGAGGGCCTCTTCCACCGGCGCGCGGATGCAAGCCGCCTCATGCCCGGGGCTGATGCTGCGCAAGCCCGGGATGTCCGCGCGGCAGGCGTCGATGGCAAAGGGGCAGCGCGGCGCGAAGCGGCAGCCGGGCGGGAGTGCGAAGGGCGGCGGCACGGCACCGGTGATGGCCAGCAACCGCTCGCGATCCTCATCGAGGCGCGGGATGGAGCCGAGCAGGCCCAGTGTGTAGGGATGCTGCGGGTCCTCGAAGAGGTCCCGCGCCGTGGTGCGCTCCACAACGCGGCCGGCATACATCACCGCCACGTCATCGGCCATTTCCGCGATCACGCCGAGGTCATGGGTGATGAGGATGATCGCCATCCCCGTCTCGGCCTGGAGATCGCGCAGCAGGTCCAGGATCTGCGCCTGGACGGTCACATCCAGCGCCGTCGTCGGCTCATCCGCGATCAGCAGCTTGGGCGAGCAGGCGAGCGCCATCGCGATCATCACGCGCTGGCGCATGCCGCCGGAAAGCTGGTGCGGATACTCATCGAAGCGCCGCTCCGGCGAGGGGATGCGGACACGGGCCAGGGCGGCGATGCCGCGCTCGCGCAACTCGGCCTTGCTGGCGCGGGGCTCATGCGCGCGAATGCCCTCGGTGATCTGGAAGCCGACTGTATGCACGGGGTTCAGCGAGGTCATCGGCTCCTGGAAGATCATGCCGATCTCGCGCCCGCGCACGCCGCGCATCTCGGCGTTGGAGAGGCTGGCGAGGTCCCTGCCCTCCAGCAGAACGCGCCCCGCGGCGATGCGGCCCGGATGCGCCACAAGACGCATGATCGAGAGGGACAGCACGGATTTCCCGCAGCCGCTCTCCCCCACGATGCCCAGCGTCTTGCCGCGGATGACGTCGAGCGAGACGCCATCCACCGCCGCCACATCGCCGCCGGAGGTACGGAAGACGGTGCGGAGGTCCTGGATTTGAAGGAGCGGCAAACTCATGGGGTCTGGGGCCCGTGGCCCCAGCCGCCGGAGGCCTCTTTTTTCACAACCATTTGAACGTCGGCACCGCGATTTTGTCCACCGGCCGATGCGCCCAATCCTGCTGCGGCGCGCGGGCCACGATGCGCTTCTGCGCCTCGCTCAGGTTCAGCGCGGCCTGCTTGAAATCCATGGTCAGGACTTCGCCATCGCCCACCACCTTGATGCCGTCCACATAGACATCGCGCACGGCGCGGTCGCCCGCCGCATAGATCAGCGCGCGCACGGGGTCGTGATTGGGCTGCATGCGGGGATGCGTCGCATCCACCAGCACAAAATCCGCCCGACAGCCGACGGCCAAGCGCCCGATGTCGTTGCGGCCCAGCGCCCGCGCGCCGCCGATCGTGGCGGCGTCGAACACATCCGTTGTCGTCATGGTGCGCGGGTCATTGGCCTGGGTGCGCGCGAGGTAGGCGACCAGGCGCATCTCATCCAGCAGGTTGTGCGGATAGGTGTCCGTCCCCACGCCCAGATTCACGCCGCGCCTTTTGTAGCGCCCGAAATCCTTGAGCGTGATGCCGCGCCGGGCGAACACCGTCGGGCAATGGGCCACGGTGGTGCCGGTATCGGCCAGGATGTCGAGGTCGCGCTTGGTGTGCCAGGGCGTGCTCGGGTGGTCATCCAGGAAGATGCCATGGCCGATGACCGCGCGCTCATCCAGCAGGCCCATTTCGTGCAGCCATTGGATGGGGGTGAAGCCGTGGCGGCGGGTGATCTCGTGGAACTCGACCACGGATTGCGCCGCATGGATCTGCCAGGAAAGGCCGCGGGACTTGGCCTCGGCGCGACTGTCGCGGAGAAGCTCGGGCGCGCAGGTGTCAATCTGCGCCGGGCAGGCCATGCCGAACAGGCGCCCGCTCGGGTGCTGTTCCGCGCGCTGGATGAGGGCAAAGGCCTCCTCCATCGCCTTCACGCCGGCGGCCTCGTCCCACTCATATTCGACGACATGGCCATTCTTGGTGAACCAGCGCGCCGATTTGAACATGGGCGCGATGCAGACGCGCATCCCCGCCTCGGCCAGCAGGTCGAGCCAGCCGGGATGCGCCATGGAAAGATCGGCCAGCGTGGTCACGCCGGACAGCAGCAACTCCGAGAGCGCCACGCGGACGCAATCGGGAACGGCCTCCGCATCCGAGCGGAAAATCGGCATGAACTCGTAGAGAGAGGAATTGTAGAGACCGGGGGAGCCGATCTCATCAATCAGCCCCTTGTTCATCGGCTCGCTGGTCGGGTGCGAGTGGATGTTCACAAGGCCCGGCATGACCATCAGGCCGGAGCCCGAAATCTCCACATCGGCCGTGCCCTCATAGCCACGGCCGACGAAGCGCAGCACGCCATCCTCGAAGGCGACATCGCCGCCGGGGAGGTAGGCGTGCCGCTTCTCGCCCTCATCCCAGGCGACGACGAGATCGGCATTCTTGATGAGCGTGATGGTCATGGTTCAGCGCACCCTCAAATCCGTGCCCTTGTAGACACCGATGCCGTAGAGGCCGTGTGCCCGCGCGCCCGTCACGCGCTGCGTGGAGAACACATTCATCTGGCTGCGCGCCAGCGTCAGCCAGGGCGCTTCCTGCGCCAGCTGCCGCTGGATATTGGCTGCGAGGCGCGCACGCTCCGCCGGGTCATTGGCGCGGCGCGCCCCTTCCAGCCAGGCGTCGGTGTCCGCATTGGCCCAGTTCATACGGTTGGGCGTCGGCCGGTTGCGGCTGTGCCAGTAGAGGCTCAGCGCATCGGTCGCGGAGACGTAGGGATAGCTCAGGAAGAAGGCGTCGAATTCCTGCGTGGCGAGCCGCCCCCAGGCGACGGTCGCATCAAACAGCTGGATGCGCATCTCGATGCCCACCTGCCGCAGCGCCTGCTGGATGATCTCGCCCGAGCGCTGGTTGGCCAGCGTATTGATGCCATAGAGCAGGAAGGTGGCCCGCTGGCCGTCCTTCACGCGCACGCCATCCGTGCCCATGCGCCAGCCAGCTTCGTCCAGCGTGCGGCGGGCGGCGGCCTGGTCGAAGGCCGGCACCATCGCATCGGATTGCGCATCGTAATCGGCGGCGCGCGGATTGACGATGTTGCGCGCCACTTCCGCATGGCCGGACCAGACGGCGCGGACCAGGCCCTCGCGGTTCACCGCCATATGCACGGCGCGGCGGATCGCCACGTCATTCACCACGGGCTTGTCCACCTTGAAGCCCATGAAGAAGTCCCAGAAGTAATTGGGCTGGTTCGACACAGTGATGGTGGGCACCCGGCGGATCGCATCCCAGAAGGCTTCGGGGATGTAGTTCGTCAGATCCGCCTGACCGGCCTGCAGCGCGGCCACGCGGGCCGCGGCCTCAGGGATCACGCGCCAGACGATGCGCTCGACATGCGCGGGGCCGCGGTTTTCCAGCACGGGCGGGCCCCAGCGGTAATTCGGGTGGCGCGTCAGCACCATTTCGTTGCGCGGCGTCCAGTTGCCCCAGCAATAGGGGCCGGTGCCGTTGAAGCCCTGCACGCCGAAATTGTCGCCCAGGCGCTCGACCGTGGCGGGATCAATCGCCGAGCCGAAGAACAGCGTGAGCTGCGAGAGCAACTCGCCGAAGGGCTCGTTCAGCTCATAGACCAGCGTGTGCGGGCCGGTGGCGCGGATTTCCTTCACATTGCCCGCGCGCCAGGCGACGGGCGAGACGACGCGCGGCGTGGTGCGGCCGATCCAGCGGTTCAGGCTGAAGGCCATGTCGGCCGCGGTGAAGGGCTTGCCGTCACAGAAGGTGACGTCGCTGCGGAGGTGGAAGGTGTAGGTCAGGCCATCGGGCGAGACATCCCAGCGCTCGGCGAGGCCGGGGCGGATGGTCCGCATGTCGAAATCCATGCTGACCAGCGTGTCGCTCATCATGGTCAGCACCTCGCCCGCGGCGAGTGCGGTGGAGCGGTGCGGATCGTAACGGTCGCTGTCAATTTCGCGCATGATGGTGATCTGGTTGCGCGGCTGGGTCTGCGCCTGTGCCGTCACCGCCAGGCCCAAGGCGGCAAGGCCGCCGAGTGCTGCGCGTTTCCAAGTCTGAATCATCCTGGAGGTCTCCATCTAGATGCGAAGCCGGGGGTCGAGCGCGTCACGCAGCGCATCCCCCAGCAGGTTGAAAGCGAGCACAATCACGAAGATGCCGAGTGAGGGTATCACGCTGATATGCGGCGCGATGAACAGGAAATTGCGCCCCTGCGCCGCCATGGCGCCGAGCTCCGCCAAGGGCGGCTGCGCCCCAAGGCCGAGGAAGGAGAGCGCCGAGCCGAGCAGGATGACCTGCCCGAGCCGCAGCGTGGAAAAGACGAAGATCGCCGAGAGGCAATTGGGCGCCAGATGCCGCAGGATCAGCCGCGCATCGCTCATCCCGATGGCGCGCGCGGCCTCGATATAGTCGAGGCCCATCACCACCAGCGCCGAGCTGCGCACGATGCGCGCCATCAGCGGCACGGTGGCAATGGAGAGCGCGATGATGACGGAGGTCAGGCCCGGGCCGAAGATGGCGGCCAGCGCCAGGCCGAAGAGGATGGCCGGGAAGCTCAGCAGGATGTCCATCAGCCGCATCAGCAGCCCGTCCACCCGCTTGTAGAAGGCAGCGAGGAAGCCGATCAGCGCCCCCAGCACGCCACCCGCGATGAGCGAGGCGAGGCCCATCCCCAGCGTCACCCGCAGCCCGTAGAGCATGCGCGCCAGGATATCCCGCCCCTGGCCATCCGTGCCGAACCAGTATTCGGCCGAGGGCGGCTGCATGATCGCCATCAGGTCGGTCTCAAACGGATCGCGCGGCGCAAGCCAGGGCGCCAGCAGAGCGGCGGCGATGATCAGCAGCACGAAGACCAGGCTGATGGCGCCGCCCGTGTCGCGCATCAGCATGCGGATCGGCGAAGGGCGCCGCGGCGCTTCGGGAACAGCGTTGGTCACCACGGCGCTCATGCCTGCCGCACCCGCGGGTCGAGCACCGCGTAGAGCAAATCCACCGTCAGGTTGATCAGGATGAAGCCGGCACTCAGCACGATGATGGTGCCCTGCGCCATCGGGAAATCCGCCGAGAGGATGGCGCCGACGGCCAGCCGGCCCACGCCGGGCCAGGAGAAGATGGTCTCGGTCACCACCGCGCCGCCCAGCAGGAAGCCAATCTGCAAGCCGATCAGCGTCACCACGGGGATCAGCGCATTGCGCAGCGCGTGGCGCAGCACGACCAGCCGCTCGGTCAGGCCCTTGGCGCGGGCGGTGCGGACGTGATCAGCCGAGAGCGTGTCCACCACCGCGGTGCGCGTCATCCGCGCGACAGGCCCGACCAGCACGCCGCCGAGCGTAATGGCGGGCAGGATCAGGGCGCGAATGCCATCCACGCTCCAGAGCGGCCCGCCGCGCCCGGTGAAGGGCAGCAACTGCCACTGGAATCCCACGAACCAGATCAGCACGAGGCCCAGGAAGAAGACCGGCACCGAGACGCCGGCCACGCTGATCGCCATGATGAACTTGTCGAGCAGCGAGCCGCGCCAATAGGCGGCGATGGTGCCCAGGAAAATACCGGTGGGGATGGACCAGAGCAGCGAGGCGAACATCAGCTCCAGCGTCGGGCCAATTGTTGCACCCAACTCTTGCGTGACGGGCACGTTGTTGATGATGGAGACGCCGAGGTCCCCCTGCGCGAGGCGCCCGAGATAGATGCCGAACTGCACCCAGATCGGCTCATCCAGCCCCAATTCGGTGCGGATGGCGGCGACGATCTCGGCGGTCGCCTGCGGGCCGGCGCGGACGGTGGCGGGGTCGGTCGGCACCACCTGCATGAGCAGGAAGCCGATCAGCAGCACGCCGAACAGCACGGGGATGGCCAGCGCGATGCGTTGCAGGGCGTGGCGCAGCATCAGGCGAATTCCCCCCCCCTGAACTCATTGTGCCGGTCATGGATGGCGATGCCGCCGCGCAAGGTCACGTCACAGCGCACGCCAAGATACTCCTCGGGCGCCAGGGTCGTGATGTCCTGGGAGAGGATGGCGATGTCGGCGTCCATCCCCGGCTCCAGGGTGCCGCGGCACCCCTCCGCGAAGCTGCTGTAGGCGCCACACCAGCTGTAGCAATGCAGCGCCTCCTGGATCGAAAGCCGCTCCTCCGCGCCGAAGACCGTGCCCTGGTTGGTCTGGCGCGTGACCATGGTGAAGAGGTTCACGAAGGGATCAGGCGTGGAGACCGGCGCATCCGAGGAAGCGGAGGGGTGATGCCCCTCCATCAGCCAGGTCTTCATGGGATAGGCGGCTTCCGTGCGCGGCAGGCCGAGATTGCGCAGATAGAGGTCCGCGAATTCATACATGAAGACCGGCTGCGGCACGGGGAGGATGCCACGTGCCCTCATCCGCCGCCGCTGGTCGCGGGTCACGAAGCCGCAATGCTCGATGCGGTGGCGCCTTTCGGGTGCCGCACCCGCTTGCTCCATGCCGGTCAGCACCTGTTCGATCGCGGCATCGCCGATGGCGTGGATGTCGAGCTGCCAGCCCTGGTCATGCAATTTCGCCAGCAATGCGTGGATGGTCTCGGTCGGGAAGGTGAAGACGCCGGTGCCGCCCCCGGCCTTTGTCTCGTAAGGGTCGAAGAAGGCCGCCGTCAGCCCGCCCGCGCTGCCATCGGCGAAGACCTTCACGGCACCCCAGCGCAGGGCCGCGTCCGGGTCGTCGCCCGGCCTCCAGGGGCGCAAGCCCCCCTCCCAGGCGGCATCCGCGATGCCCTCGGGATTGCCGGCCAGCACCTGCCACATGCGTTGCAGGCAGCGCCCCTCGCGCGCCGCGCGCTCATAGGCCGCGATCTCGGCCAGGCCGGAATTCATGCCGACATTCATGTCGGTGGCCGAAGCAAAACCAAGCGAGGCGAGGCGCCGCCCTGCGGCCTCGATGGCGTTCACCATCCGCGCCTCGTCCGGGGCTGGCATGGCGGCCTTGATGAGACTGAGCGCGCGCTCCTGGATCAGCCCGGTGAGAGCCCCGCCGCGGCGCTCGATCACGCCGCCCTCGGGGTCGGGCGTGTTGTGCCCGATGCCGGCGGCACGCAGGGCGGCGCTGTTCGCCACGCCCATATGGCCGCAGGTCCGCATGATCAGCAGCGGGTGGTCGGGCACCGCCGCATCCAGCTCGGTGACGGTCGGGTGCCGGCCGATATCGAGCGCGCCGTGGTCATAGCCCCAGCCCATCACCCATTGGCCCTTGGGCGTCGCTTCGGCGGCCGCGCGCAGGCGACGGCGAGCCTCTTCCAGCGTGCGGACCTCCTCGGCGCGGAGATTCACCATGGAGAGCCCGAGCCCGAAGGGCAGCAGGTGCATATGCGCTTCGTGGAAGGCGGGGATGGCAAGCCGCCCGTCCAGCGCCAGGCGCCGCGTCTCCGGCCCGGCCAGCGCCTCGATCTCGCCCCGCGCGCCCACCGCCAGCACCTTCCCGGCCGCCACCGCCAGCGCCTCGGCCATGCCGCCGTCGAGGCCCCGGAAGACGCTGCCGCCCGTGAAGATGATGTCCGCGTTCAAGCTGGCCCTCGATCATGATGACATTGTCATGCTCACGCGGCCCTGCCGGCGCGTCAACCGCGCAGGCAACCCTTTCGCGGAGCGCTTGGCCCGTGCCACGCTCACTGCAGAGCAAGGAGGACCCGACATGCCGCAGCCTTGGGCAACGCGATGAGCGATCGCATCTTCGCCCCCGGATTCCAGGCGCGGCCCTATTGGTGGGAAGCGGCCGAACCGCCCACCCGCGACAACAGCCTGCCCGAGCGCTCGCGCGTCGCCATCGTGGGCGGCGGCTATACGGGCCTCTCGGCGGCACTCACGCTGCGACGCCTCGGCCATGAGGTCACGGTGCTGGATGCCGAGCGCATCGGTTGGGGCGCCTCATCGCGCAATGGCGGCATGGTCTCGGGCGGGCTCAAGGTGGCGCGCGGGCCGCTCACGCAGAATTTCGGCGAGGAACGCGCCGCCGAGATCGCGCGGGCCTGTGGCGCCAGCTTCCCCTTCATCGAGGAGCTCATCGCGCGCGAGCAGTTGGATTGCGACTATGTGCGCAGCGGCCGCTTCGTCGGCGCCTATACGCCCAAGCATCTCGCGACGCTGGCTGGCAATCGCGCCCGCATCGAGGAGATCAGCGGCGACGAGGCGCGCATGATCCCGAAGGACGGCGTGCGCGATTTCGTGGCGACCGACCATTATTACGGCGGCATGTTCGCGGCCGGCACGGGCAGCCTGCATCCCGGCAAATACGCCCGTAGCCTCGCCGCCGCGGCCGAGCGCGCGGGCGCGCATCTGGTGGACCAGGTGCGGGTGAACGAGACGGTGAAGGAGGCGGGCGGCTTCCGCCTGGTCACCACGCGCGGCGAGATGCGGGCGGACGCCGTGCTGATGGCGACCAACGGCTATAGCCGCGGCGGGCCCATGCCCTGGCTGACCAAGCGCCTCATGCCCATCGGCAGCTACATCATCGCGACCGAGGAATTGGGCGAGGAGCGGATCAGCAAGATCTTCCCCAGGCGCCACATGATCAGCGACACCAAGCGCGTGCTGAACTACTACCGCCCCTCGCCGGATGGGAAGCGCATCCTCTGGGGGGGCCGCGCCAGCTTCGGCCCGACCACGCCGGAGGAAGCAGCCCCCACGCTCCACGCCATGATGGTGGATGTGCTGCCCGAGATGCGCGACGTCCGCATCACCCATGCCTGGACGGGCAATGTCGCCTTCACCTTCGACTATCTGCCCCATCTGGGTGTGGAGGATGGCGTGCATTACGCCGCCGGCTGCCAGGGCAGCGGTGTCGCGATGGCAAGCTGGATGGGTCATAACGCCGCGCTGAAGATCGCCGGCGCGGGCAATGCCGGCTTCGCGCTGGACAGCCTGCATTTCCCGACGCGCGCCTTCTATGACGGCAATCCGGACTGGTTCCTGCCGATCGTGGGTGGCTGGTATCGCCTGCGGGACCGGGTGGACCGCGTGCTGGCGTGACACGCTTGCAAGCCCCGGATGATTCCCGCAGGAACGCATGCAGATTGATAAGGCCGCGCGCGATATCGTTACGCGGCCAGACCAGGGAGAGCCTCATGCAACGCCGCGCGCTGATCGCCGCCACCGCCCTTCTGCCGCTGACCGCACAGGCACAAGGTTTCACGCCGCAGAATCCCGAATGCATCGCGCCCGCCGCGCCGGGGGGCGGCTTCGACCTGACCTGCCGGCTGACGACGCGCATGCTGAACGAGACCGGCATCGTCGCGCAGCCGATCCGCACGCAGAACATGCCGGGCGGCATCGGCGCGGTCGCGATCAACCACATCAACGCGCAGCGCCGCGCCGACCCCAATGTGATCGTCGCCATCTCCACCGGCTCCTGGGTGAACATGGCGCAGGGGCGCTTCGGGCGCTTCGCCGAGAATGACGTGCGCTGGATCGGCGCCATCGGCGCGGATTACGGCGTCATCGCGGTGCGCAAGGATAGCCGCTTCAACACCCTGGCCGAGCTGATGGCCGCACTCCGCGCCGACCCGGCCAGCGTGCCGATGGGCGCGGGTGGCGCGGTCGGCAGCCAGGATTGGCATAAGGCGGCGCTGGTGGCGCGCGCGGCGGGCGCCGATCCGCGGCGCATCCGCTACGTGCCCTTCGAGGGCGGCGGCCAGGCCATGGCGGCGCTGCTGGGCGGCCATATCCAGGTCTTCCCCGGCGATGCCTCGGAGGTGCGCGGGCAGTTCGAAGCGGGCGAGATCCGGCTGCTGGCCGTGCTGGCCGCCCAACGCCTCGCGGGCGCCCTGGCCGCGGTGCCGACGGCACGCGAGCAAGGGGTGGAGGTGGATTGGCCCATCGTGCGGGGCTTCTACGGCCCGCCGCAAATGCCCGACGCCGCCTATAATTTCTGGGTGGACGCGATCCGCCGCCTGCAGGCGCACCCCGCCTGGCCCGAGGCACGCGCGGCGCAGGGCCTCTTCGAGTTCAACCTGGTCGGCGCCGAATATGCCGAGCTCGCCAAGCGCCGCACCGCCGAGTTCCGGCAGCTGGCGCGCGACGTCGGGCTGGTGACGCAGACACAATGACCGCCGGCAGGCGCGGCCGGCAGGGCCAACGGCCCGCGAGGCATCGGCGCGGCCGGCAGGGCCAACGGCCCGCGAGGCATCGGCGCGAAGCGCCGCGAGGCGCAGCAGCGTGACCGCCGGGCGCCTGCTGGGGCTTGCCCTGCTCGCCCTGGCGGCGCTCGCGATCTGGTCCGCGCAGTCCCTGGTCGTCCCCTTCGCGGCCGATCCGCTCGGGCCGCGCGCCTTTCCAACGACGGTGGCCCTGCTGATGGGGCTGTGCGGCGCGTTGCTGCTGGTCCCGCGCGGGCCTCCCTTCGAGCGGCCCGAGCGCCCCGCCGCGCCGCCACTGCTGGTGCTGGTCATGGCCGGCTACGCGCTGCTGCTGGTCCCGCTCGGGTTCCTCGTGGCGACGGCGCTGCTGGCCATTGGCGTGGCCCTGCTGTTCGGGGCAAAGCCGCTGGCCGCCATCGGCACCGGGCTCATCACCAGCGCCTGCCTCTGGGCGCTGTTCGACCGCGTGCTCGACCTGCCGCTGCCGAAAGGCTTCCTCGGCGCATGATGGAGACCTTCGCGGCGCTGGGCGGCGGCTTTGCCGTGGCCCTCCAGCCCACCAACCTGTTTCTGGCGCTCATCGGCTGCATCATCGGCACGGCCATCGGCGTGCTGCCGGGAATCGGGCCGCTGAACGCCATTGCGCTGCTGCTGCCCTTCTGCCTGGCGCTGAAGCTGCCGCCGGAATCGGCCCTGATCCTGTTGGCCGCGGTCTATTACGGCTCGGGCTATGGCGGGCGGATCACGGCGATCCTGCTGAACATGCCGGGCGAGCCCTCGGCCGTGCTGACCACGCTGGATGGGCACCCGCTCGCCAAGCAGGGGCGCGGGGGTGCGGCGCTCGCCATCTCCGGCATCGGCAGCTTTGTGGGGGCCACGATCTCGGTCGTGCTGATGACCTTCCTCTCGGTGCCGCTGGCGCGCGTCGCCGTCGCCTTCTCGCCGGCCGATTATGTGGCGCTGATCGCCTTCGCGCTCTCGCTGCTCGGCGCTGTCGGCGGCGGTTCCGCGCCCAAGGCCTGGGCGGCGGGGTGCCTCGGCATCCTGCTCGCCATGATCGGGATCGATTCCGGCACGGGGGTGGAGCGTTTCACCGCGGGCTCCATGGAATTGCTGGGAGGCCTCGACTTCACCGTGCTGGCCATCGGGCTTTTCGCCATTGGCGAGATCCTGCTGCTGATCGAAACCCGCATCCGGGCCGAGGCCGCCAAGCTCGGGCACGGGCAGCGCCTGACCTTTGCCGAGATCCTCTACTGCATCCCCGCCATGTTCCGCGCGACCGGGATCGGCTTCGTCATCGGCGTGTTGCCGGGGGCCGGCGCCTCGGTCGCCAGCGCGCTGTCCTACACGGCGGAGAAGCGCCTGAACGAGACGAACGGCACATTCGGCCAGGGCGACATGCGGGGCGTCGCCGCGCCCGAAACGGCGGACAATGCAGCGCAGATCGGCAATCTCGTGCCCATGCTCTTGCTCGGCATTCCCGGCTCGGGCACCACGGCGGTGCTGCTGGGCGCGCTGCTGATGTACAACATCACGCCGGGGCCCCTGCTCTTCGAGCAGAAGCCCGAGGTGGCCTGGGGCCTGATTGCCTCCATGTATATCGGCAATTGCATGCTGCTGCTGCTGAACCTGCCGCTGGTCGGCATCTTCGCGCGGCTGCTGACGGTGCCGGCCTGGGTGCTCTATCCGGGCGTGCTGGCCCTGAGCTTCGCCGGTGTCTACGCCGCGAGCAATTCCGCCTTCGACCTGCTGCTGGCCATCGGCTTCGGCATCATGGGCTGGGCCTTCCGCAAGCTGGATGTGCCCTTGGTGCCGATCATCCTGGGCTTCGTGCTGGGCCGCATGCTGGAGGACAACCTCCGCCGGGCCATGTCGCTCTCGGATGGCGATGTGATGGCGCTGCTGGGCTCGCCGGTCTCGGTCGTGCTCTGGGTGATGACGCTGGGGGCGCTGCTTTGGCCGCTCCTCGCCTGGCGCAAAGGGGGCAAGCGGGGTGTTGAAGCGAGCCGCCCCGGCGTGTAGGACTGGGCGCGTTGCGGGCGTGGTGGAACTGGTAGACGCGCCGGACTCAAAATCCGGTTCTGGTGACAGAGTGTCGGTTCGATTCCGACCGCCCGCACCATTCGCTTGGCAGCGTTACCTTAACAGGCTGATCTGAGACACGGCCTCACCTCGACCGCCACGAAGCCCTGATTGTTGCGGAATCCGCACGGTTTCGCGGGATTGCGGGGTTTGGTCTCGCGTGGTTGCCTGCGGCGACTGCGTGACCCATTCCAAGGACATCCTGAATGCCTCGCCTGGCCTGTCTCGCTCGCTGGCTGTTGTCCGGCCTGGGCCTGTTGCTGGTCCTCATCCATGGCGCCTCGGCCCAGACGAACCCCGGGGGCGGGAACCCGGATTTCACGCTGGTCAATCGCAGTCAGGCGCGGATCGACATCCTCAATGTCTCGCCCGTGACCTCGACAGATTGGGGCCGTGATCTGCTCGGCGAGACCGTGACGGTTCCACCGGGAGGGCGCCACCAGGTCCGCCTGGGCCGGCCGGGCGAATGCCGCTTCGACATCCGCGTGGTCTATCAGGATCGGCGCGAGGAGGAGAGGCGCAGCGTGGACCTTTGCGCCGTCGCCGAAATCGTGATGACCGGCGAACGGGCGCGCGCGCAGGGCCAGCCAGCGCTTACGAATCCGCCGGCGCGAGGCGGCACTCCGCGCCTCGTCGTCAGCAATGCCAGCCAGGGCGTCGTGAACGAGATTTACGCGCGCCCGCGCGGGACGCAGGAGTGGGGCGCGGATCTGTTGGGACAGGACGTGCTGCCGGCCGGTCAACGCTTCACGCGGGAGCTGCCCGCGGCGCGTGGCTGCATCTGGAGCTTGCGCATCGTGCACCGCACCGGCCGCTCGGAGGAACGCGCCGATGTGGACCTGTGCGCCGGCCGCGAGGTCGCGCTCGCGCCACCGGCTCAACCTTCGCCAGGTCAGGCAGCACCGGGCGCCGCTCCAGCGCGCCCGCTGCAGCTGGTCTCGACCGGCACGGGCTTCTACGTCTCGCGCCGCGGCCATGTGGTGACCAACCGCCACGTGATCGATGGCTGCACCGCCGTCGCGATCGCGCGCCCGAACGGCCAGAGGCTGAATTTGCGCTTGCTCGGCGAGGATGCGGTCAATGATCTCGCCATCCTGCAACTGGTGGGCACGACCAGCCCGATGTTGCAGCTGCGCGGCCAGGGCGCGCCGATCAGGGCCGGTGACCGGGTTGTGGTCATTGGCTATCCCGCGCGCCAGGTGCTGGGCGATCTGATCGTCACCGAAGGCTCGGTGAGCGCGCTGCGCGGCCCGCGCGGAGATGGCGCGCTGTTCCAGTATTCGGCGCCGATCCAGGGCGGGAACTCCGGTGGCCCCATCTTTGACGAGTCGGGCCTCGTGGTCGGCGTCGTGGTCTCGCGCATTGAGCAGCTCCCCGGTGGGCGGCCGGCGCAAAACATCAATTTCGGCATCCATCTCGACCCGCTGCGCCGTTTGGCCCTCAATCTCGGGGTCCATCTTGAAGAGGCGGCACCGCGCGATGCATGGCGCACGCCGGACATCGTCGAGCGCTCGCAGCCCGCGGTCCTGCCGCTCGACTGCCTGCGCTGATGCGCGCGCGCTGACGGTTGAGGGGCGCGCTGGCCCCTTGGCGGAGAGGCAGACTCGATTGGCGTCAGGCCGCCTCCCCCGCCGCCCAACCGCTCGCCCAGGCCCATTGGAAATTATAGCCGCCGAGCCAGCCGGTCACGTCCACCGCCTCACCCACGACAAACAGCCCCGGCACGGCCTTGGCCATCATCGTCTGCTGCGCGAGGGCGCCCGTATCCACCCCGCCCAGCGTGACTTCGGCCTTCGCATAGCCCTCCGTCGTCGCGGGCGTGAGGCGCCAGGATTTCAGCAGGTTCCCGAGGCCCGTCAGCGCGCGGTCGGGCAGATCGGCCATGCGCTGGCCTGGCAGATGCCGCTCGGCGAGCGCCTGGGCCAGCCGCGTGGGCAGGAGTTCGCCCAGCGCCGTGCGCGGCTCGGCCTTGGGACGGGCGCGCTTGGCGGCGAGCAGCAGGCTCACCGCATCCTGGCCGGGCAGCAGGTCGAGCGTGATGGCTTCACCCGGGTGCCAGTAGGAGCTGATCTGGAGGATGGCAGGCCCCGAAAGGCCGCGATGGGTGAAGAGCATCGCCTCCGGGAATTTCGCCGCCCCTGCCCGCGCCAGGATCGGCAAGGAAACACCAGCGAGTGGCTGCATCAGCGCCAGATCCTCGCCGCCAAAGGCGAAGGGAACGAGGCCGGGCCGGCGCTCCACCAGGGGCAATCCGAAGCGCCTGGCCACGTCATAGGCGAAGCCGGTCGCGCCCATCTTCGGGATGGAGAGCCCGCCCGTCGCCAGCACGAGCGACGCCGCGGTGAAGGCGCCGCGCTCCGTCGTCACGGTGAAGTCCGTGCCGCGAGCGATGTCCGTCACGCGCGTCTCCAGCCGGAGCTCCACGCCCACCGCCTGGGCCTCGGCCAGCAGCATCGCGACCACCTGCCGGGCCGAGCCGTCGCAAAAGAGTTGCCCCAGCGTCTTCTCGTGCCAGGCGATGCGGTGCTTCTCGATCAGCGCCAGGAAATCCCGCGCCGTGTAGCGCGAGAGCGCCGAGCGCGCGAAGGCCGGATTGGCCGAGAGGAAGCGTTCGGGCCGGATGTCGCGGTTGGTGAAGTTGCAGCGGCCGCCGCCGGAAATCAGGATCTTCTTGCCCGGCGCCTCGGCATGGTCGAGCAGCAGGACGCGGCGGCCGCGCTGGCCGGAACGGATGGCGGCCATGAGCCCCGCTGCACCGGCGCCGATGATGAGGACGTCGAAGGCGTTCATGGATCCCTGATCGGAGATGCAAGAACCTAAGGTTCTTGCCGGGGTGGAGGGGCAGAGCCCCTCCGAACTTCACAAGCCGTAGGAGACGCGGCGTGTGTTCGAAGCCCGCAGATTGCGCAACCGCGCCAGCGCCCAAAGCGGGAAGATGCGCCGATAGCCATGGTAGCGAAGGTAGAACACGCGCGGGAAACCCGTGCCCGTGTAGTCCTCCTCCGGCCAGTCGCCATCCTCCTTCTGCCGGGCCATGAGCCAGGCGGCGGCGCGGCTCACCGCCTCATGCCCTGCCTCGCCACAGGCCATCAGCGCCAACATGCCCCAGGCCGTCTGGCTGGCCGAGGAAGGTGCGGGCTGGCGCGGATCGGGCCGCGTGCCGCCGCGCGCGGGGTAGCTCATGCCATCCTCGCCCCAGCCGCCATCCTCGTTCTGGTTGGCGACCAGCCAGGCCACGGCGCGGCGCATCGCGTCATGCTCGGGCGGCAGGCCGGCGGCGTTCAGCGCGGTCACGGCCGACCAGGTGCCGTAGATGTAGTTGACCCCCCAGCGGCCATACCAGGCGCCATCGGCCTCCTGCTCGCGCAGCAGGTATTCGATCGCGGCCCTGGAGGCGGCGTCGTCGCCCCGGCCCAACTGCGCCAGCATCGCGAGGCAGCGGCCCGAGACATCGGCCGTCGGCGGGTCGAGCAACGCGCCGTGATCGGCGAAGGGGATGTGGTTGAGGTAGTGGAAGGTGTTGTCGGCGTCGAAGGCGCCCCAGCCGCCGCCGCGCGACTGCATGCCCACCGTCCAGTCCGTCGCGCGCTCGATGGCGCCATCCAGCGCCGCATCGGCGGGGGCGGCGGCGCGGTAGCGGTCCATGGCCAGGACCACCACGGCGGTGTCGTCCACATCGGGGTAATGCGCGTTCTCGTACTGGAAGGCCCAGCCGCCGGGCTGGAGGTCGGGGCGCTTCCAGGCCCAGTCGCCCCGGACGTCGCGGATTTCCTTGGTGAGCAGCCAATGCAGCCCGCGGCCCACCGCCGCGCGCTCGGCCTCGCCGCCCGCCTCCATCAGCGCGTGGCTGACCAGCGCCGTGTCCCAGACCGGGGAAAGGCAGGGCTGGACGTAGGTCTCGTCCGCCCTTTGCTCGACCAGCTTCTCGATCGCGGCCCAGGCGGTGACCATGCGCGGGTCATCCTGCGCGACGCCGAGGCAGTGATACATCAGCACCGCATTGGCCATGGCGGGGTAGATGGCCCCCAGCCCGTCCTCGCCGTTCAGCCGCTCGGTCACGAAGCGCTCGCAGGCTTCCTCGGCACGGGCGCGGTGGGTGCGGGGGAAGAGCATGCGGGCGCGATGCAGCGCGCCGTCCAGCCCCTTGAAGAGCGAGGCCCAGGGCTCGGCCTGGTGGGCGCCGCCGGGCCAGTCCTTCACCTGCTCGGGCGGCGTGCGGAACAGCTCATCTATGGTGACGCCGCGCGGGTTCTGCGCCACGGGGCGGCGGGCCATGACGACCGTCAGCGGCACCAGGACGGTGCGGGCCCAGTAGCTGATCTTGCTGACATGGAAGGGGAACCAGCGCGGCAGCAGCATGATCTCGGGCGGCATCATCGGCACGGCGCGCCAGGGCACCGCGCCGAACAGCGCCAGCGCCGCGCGCGTGAAGACATTGCTGCGCTCGGCCCCGCCGGCGGCCAGGATCGCGGCGCGCGCCTCGGCCATGTGCGGCGCATCCGCCGCATCACCGATGAGCCGCAGCGCCAGATAGGCCTTCACCGAGCAGGAGATGTCGAGCGGCCCGCCATGAAACAGCGGCCAGCCGCCCCCGGCATTGGCCCTCTGCTCGGCCTGGAGCCGGCGCAAATAGCGGCCGATCCGCACTTCCTTCTCCGGCTGAACATGGCCGAAGAAGTGATGCAGCATGAGGTATTCGGAGGGGATGGTCGCATCCGCCTCCAGCTCGAAGACCCAGTGGCCGTCCGGGCGCTGGCGTTCCAGCAGGTGGCGGGCGGCGGCGGCGACCGCCCGGTCCAGCGGGTCGTGGGCCTGACCGTCATGCCCTGCATGCGGGTGCGGCAGCGCCCCCGCTGTCAGGTTCGGCATGATGTTCAAGTGGCGATACCCCTTGCTCCCGCTCCGGAGTCGAATCCCTCAACCCTTCCGATAGGGCATTTCAGCCCCATGCCGGAAGGGTGCAGGCGCGTGTGTTGCCCCGTCTTCATTCGCGCGACAAGGCCTCGCCCTTCCAGAGCCCGCCCCGGCCCCGCCACTCGGCCCAGGCCGAGTCGAGCGTGAAGGCCAGATAGAGGCCAGCGACCAGCGGCAGCAGGATGCCGCGCTCGGCGGCCAGGCCGAAGCGGCGCAGCATGGGCGCGAAGGCGACCACCATGGCACCCCAGGCCAGGGCCCCGAGCCACTTCGCGGCCCCCGTGGCAAACAGCGCCAGGAGCGGCGGCGCCAGGAAGACCAGCGCCATGGCGAGCATCATGCCCAGCAGCAGCAGCGGATTGTAGCCGAGCTGTGCATAGGCGGTGCGCGCCACCATGGCGCGAATGGTGCCCAGATCCTCATAGGCGCGCCGCGAATGGACCCGCTCGGTCAGCCCGAGCCAGATGCTGGAGCCGCCCCCCTTCATCAGCCCCGCCAGCGCGCAATCATCGATGATCCGGCCCCGAATCGGCATGAGGCCGCCCCGCGCCTCGAAGGCCACCCGCCGGAGCAGCACGCAGCCACCGGCCGCCGCGGCCGTGCGCGCCGCCGGGTCATTGGACCAGCGGAAGGGGTAGAGCATCTGGAAGAAGAAGACGAAGGCCGGGATCATCCAGCGCTCGGCCGCACTCTCGCAGCGCAGCCGCGCCATGAGGGAGACGAGGTCGAGCCCGCCCGCCTCGGCGCGCTGAACCAGGCGGCGCAGGCTGTCCGGCGCGTGGGTGATGTCGGCATCGGTGAAGAGCAGGAATTGGTGATCGCGGCCGGCCACCGCCTGGAGGCCCTGTTCGAGCGCGTAGAGCTTCCCCGACCAGCCGGGCGCGCGGCCCTGCCCGTTCAGCACCTCGGCGCCGGCGGCCCGCGCCAGGGCGCCCGTGTGGTCCGTGCTGCGGTCATTCACGACAAGGACGGAGAAGCGCCCGGGATAATCCTGCATGCGCAGGCTTCGCACCGTGGCGCCAATGGTTTCAGCCTCGTCGCGCGCGGGGATGATGATCTGCACCTCGGGCCAGTGGGGGGGCCAATGCCGGGGCTCGGGCAGGCGCGCCGCATCGCGGTCATCATCGCGGGCGCGCCAGAACATGCCCCGCCCGAAGACCAGCACCGCCCAGGCGAGGCAGGCGGCGGCCGCCAGCCAGATCACTTCCGCAGCATCCCCGCCTGCTCGAACCAGGCGATGGCGTCGCGCACCCCCTCCTGCCAGGGGCGGGCCTGGAAGCCCAGCACGCGCTGGGCCTTCTCGGCCGAGAAGAACATGTGGTGGCCCGCCATGCGCAGCCCGTCCAGCGTCAGCATGGGCTCGCGGCCGGTGAAGCGCGCCACGCTCTCCGCCACCCAGGCCAGAGGAAAGAGCGGCGCGCGCGGCAGGCGGATGGGCGGGCGGTGGCCGCGCTCGGCCGCGATGAAGCGCAGCATCTCGGCGAGACTGACATCCTGGCCGCCCAGGATGTGCCGCTCGCCCGGCATGCCGTGGTCGAGCGCGGCCACCACGCCCGCCGCGCAATCGGCGACATGGACGAGGTTCAGCCCCGTCTCGACATAGGCCGGCATGCGGCCGAGCGCGGCTTCGAGGATGACGCGGCCGGTCGGCGTCGGGCGCACATCATAGGGGCCGATGGGGGTGGAGGGGTTCACGATGACGGCGGGCAGCTTCGCGCGCTCCACCATCGCCTCCACCACGCGCTCGGCCTCGGTCTTGCTGCGCTTGTAGGGGCCGATCGCCTCCTCCGGCATGGCATAGTCGGCTTCGGTGGCGGGCGTGCCATCGGCGCGGGGGCGCAGCGTCGCGACCGAGGAGACATGGACGATGCGCGGCACGCCGGCCTCCAGCGCCGCCTGCATGACGGCCGCCGTGCCGATCACATTGGTCTCGCGCATCTGGCCGGGATTGGGGACGAAGATGCGGTAATCGGCCGCCGCATGGATCACGCCGCCGACGCCGGCCATGGCGTAGATCAGGCTCTTCTGGTCGGTGACGGTGCCCAGCGCGTAGGAGATGTCGAGCCCTTCCAACCCCTTGCGCGCCGCCTGGGGGCGGACCAAGGCGCGGACCGCATGCCCCTCAGCCAGCAGGGCGCGGGCGAGGGAGGCGCCGAGGAAGCCGGTGGCGCCGGTCAGCAGGATGGTGGTGGGCGGCATGCCGCCTTGTGGCCGAGGTGCAGCCTTCGGTCCAGTCGGGCTATAGGGGCGGCATGATCCTGCGCCGAATCCTGCTGCTCGCCCCCCTGCTGCCCTTGGTCGCCCCCTCACCAGCCCGCGCGCAATCCGCCGCGGCCGAGGTGGTGGAGCGTTTCCATGCGGCGCTGATCGCCGTGATGCGCGACGCCCAGCGCCTGGGCGTGCGCGGCCGCTATGACCGGCTGGCGCCCGTGATGGCCCAGGCCTTCGACCTCGCGGCCATGACGCGCATCGCCGTCGGCCCGCCCTGGACCGGGTTTTCCCCGGCGGACCAGGCGGCGCTGACCGAGGCCTTCACGCGCTGGTCCATCGCCACCTATGCCGCCCGCTTCGACGGCTTCTCGGGCGAGAGCTTCACCACCACCGGCACGCAGGTCCAGCCCAATGGCGATGCGCTGATCCGCACCACGCTGAACCGCACGGGGGGGCAGGAGGCGGTGGTCCTCTCCTACCTGCTGCGCGGCAATCCGCCGCGGATCGTGGACATCTACCTCACCGGCACCATCAGCGAGCTGGCCTCCCGCCGCGCGGAATTCACCACGCTGATCCGCGAGGGCGGGGCCGAGCGGGTGACGCGGGAATTGCAGGCCCGCACGGCGCGGCTGCTGGCGGGGTGAAGTCGCTCGCTTCCCGCATCACGGGCGCCCGCTTCTGGCTGCGGGACGCCCGCGCCCCGACCTGCCTGCTCGACACGCCGCCGGGGCCGGTGGATCGCGAGGGGCTGGTGCGCCTGGACTTGCGCGTGGAGGACGGGCGCATCGCCGCACTCGCCCCCCTCGGCACGGCGCCGGCCGATGCGCCGAGCCTGGAGGGCGGCCAGCTCTGGCCCGGCTTCGTGGATGCCCATACCCATCTCGACAAGGGCCAGATCTGGCAGCGCGCGCCCAATCCGGATGGCGATTTCGCCGGCGCCGTCAGCTCCGTCACGGCCGATGCCGGCGCCCATTGGGGCGAGGCCGAGATGGAGGCGCGGGCCGATTTCGCCCTGCGCGCGGCCCATGCGCACGGCACCACGGCCATCCGCACCCATCTCGACAGTGACCTTCCGCTGGCGCGGATGAGCTGGCCGCTCTTCACGCGGCTGCGGGAAGCCTGGGCTGGGCGGATCACCCTGCAGCTCTCCTCCATCGCGCCGCTGGAGCGCTTTCAGGGCGCGGAGGGTGAAGCGATCGCCGACATCGTGGCGGCATCCGGCGGGGTGCTCGGCATGGTCACGCGGCTGTCGGGCGATTTCGCCGCCCCCCTGCCGGCCGAGTTCCAGCCGATGCTGGACCATTTCCTCGCGCTCGCCGAAGCGCGTGGCCTCGACCTGGATCTGCATGTGGATGAGAGCGGCGAGACGGGCGCGCGCGCACTCCGCGAAATCGCCGCCACGGCGCTGCGCCGCCGCTTCAAGGGCCGCATCCAGGTGGCGCATTGCTGCGCCCTCACCCTCCAGCCCGAGGCGCATCAGCGTGAGACGATCGCGCTGATGGCCGAGGCCGGGATGCGCATCGTCGTCCTGCCCATGTGCAACATGTATCTCCAGGACCGCGTGCCCGCTCGCACGCCACGCTGGCGCGGCGTCACGCTGGTGCAGGAGATGCGCGCGGGCGGCATCCCCGTCTCGCTCGCCTCCGACAACACGCGGGACGGATTCCATGCCTATGGCGACCTCGACATGCTGGAAGTCTATCGCGAGGCGACGCGCATCCTGCACCTCGACCACCCTTTCGCGGATTGGCCGCGCGCCGTGACGGCCGAGCCGGCCGCCGCCATGGGGGTCGGAGCTGGCCTTCTGCGTGTGGGCGCGCCGGCAGACCTCGTGCTGTTTTCCGCACGCCACATGACGGAGCTGCTCTCCCGCCCGCAATCCGACCGCCTGGTGCTGCGCCGCGGGCGGGTGAGCGACGCCGCCCTGCCCGATTGGCGCGAGCTGGACGCCTGGGTCACGCCCGCGCGGGCGTGACCTCGAAGGGGTTGGCGGCGAGGAAGGCCGCCCCCGCGCGCAGCACCAGCGCATCCGCGAGGCGCGGGCCGGCGAATTGCAGCCCGACCGGCAGCCCCTCCCGGCTGAAGCCGCAGGGCACGGAAATCGCCGGGCCGTGCGAAAGGTCGAAGGGGTAGGAGAATTCCGCCCAGACCAGCCAATCCCAGGGGTGCTGCGGCCAATGCGCCGGGATCTGCCGCCCCACTTCGAAGGCCGCGACCGAGGCGCTGGGCGTCACCAGCAGGTCGAACCCCGACTCGCCGAACCAGGCATTCACCGCGGCGGCATAGGCGATGCGGCGGCCCTGCGCCGCATGCGCGTCCATGAAGCCATAGTCGCGATAGGCCTCGGTGCAGGCGACGAGGCCGGGGTCCATCTGCGCGGCTTCCTCGGGCGTCTTCGCCAGGAAGGGCCGCATGCCAAAGCCCCACATGTCGCGCTCCAGCGCGAAACCGGCGGGGCCCCAGGCGGGTGTCACCTGCTCGACGATGGCGTCCATGGCCTCCAGCCGGCGCACGGCGGTGGCGACGGCCTCCGCCACGTCGGGGTCCACCCGGGCATGGCCGAGATCGGGGCTGTAGGCGATGCGCAGGCCGGCCAGGCCACCCGGCTCGATCTCCGGCGCGAAGCGGTCCGGCAGGGTGGTGTGGTCCAGCGCATGCGGGCCGGCGATGACCGAGAACATCAGCGCCGCATCCTCGACGCTGCGCGTGATCGGCCCGGCGTGGGAGAGCGCGCCGTTGTTCGGCACGGGCACATAGGGCACGCGGCCATAGCTCGGCTTGAAGCCCACCACGCCGCAGAAATGCGCGGGGATGCGGATGGAGCCCGCGCCATCCGTGCCGAGATGCAGCGGCCCGCAACCGGCGCCGCAAAGTGCGGCCGCGCCGGAGGAGGAGCCGCCGGCCGTGCGGCCATGCATCCAGGGATTATGCGTGGCTCCGGTCAGCGGGCTGTCGCTCACCGCGGTCCAGCCCTGCTCGGTGCTGGTGGTCTTGCCGAGCAGGATGGCGCCCGCCGCGCGCATCCTGGCCGAGACGGGGGAATCCGCCGCGGCCGGCCTCGGGTCCGTCAGGCGCGAGCCGCGGCGCGTGGGCAGGCCCGCGATGGATTGCACATCCTTGATCGTCGCCGGCACGCCGTGCAGCGGGCCGAGTTCCTCGCCGCGCATCACCGCCGCCTCGGCGGCCCGGGCGGCGGCGCGCGCACCGGCTTCATCCAGCGCGGCGAAGGCGTTCAGCGCCGGGTTCCTGGCGGCGATCCGGGCCAGGACCGCCTCGGTGATCTCCACGGGGGAAGCGCGCTTGCCGCGCACCATCGCCGCCAGTTCGACCGCCGAGGCGGTGGCCAGCTCCGTCACAGCGTCAGGCCGCCATCCACGACGATGGTCTGGCCCGTCACCATGGCGGCACCGGCCAAGAGGAAGACCATGACCTCGGCCAGGTCCTCCGGCTCGCAGCGGCGCTTGAGTACGGCGGCGTCAATCGAACTGGCGCGCTCCTCATTGCTCCATTCGACGGTCCAGCTGGAATTCACGGCCCCGGGCGCGATGGCGTTCACCCGGACCTCGGGCCCCAGCCCGCGCGCCAGATTCTTGGTGAGCGAAATCACCCCCGCCTTGGTCGCGCCATAGGCCATGGAGGAGCCGGCCGAATTGATGCCGGCAATGGAAGCGACGGAGACAATGGCGCCGCGCGTCTTCTTCAGATGCGGCGCCGCCGCCTTGGCGCAGCGGAATACCCCGAGCAAATTCACCTCGATCACGGCGGCCCAGAGCTCCTCCGTCAGGCGGTCCAGCTCGGTGGGCTTGATGGTGGTGCGGGTGCCGGGCGTGCCGGCATTGTTCACCAGGTAATCCAGGCGCCCCAGGTCGCGTGCTGCCTGCTCCACCATGCGCGGGCCATCCTCGGCACCGGCCACATTGCCGGGTGCCGAGATCACGTCGAAGCCCTCGGCGGTGAGTGCTGCCACCTGCTCCATCCCGCGCGGGTCATCGGCCAAGTGGTTGATTGCGACCTTGCAGCCATTGGCCGCCAGCATGCGCACGGTGGCGAGGCCGATGCCCGAGGCGCCGCCGGTCACCAGCGCCGTCTTGCCCCTGAGGTCGTAGGTGATCATGCCTTGTTCGCCTTCGCATCAAAGCCCGCCATATAGCCGATGCCGCGCAGGCTCTGCTTCAGGGCGATGAGCTTGCGGTCGCGCTCCTCGAAGAGTTCGGCCGGTGGGCGGCCCTCCCAGTCGTAATAGCCGCGGCCATCCATCACGCCGCCCATCCCCTTGGCCACCAGCGCGTCCATGCTGGCGCTGCCGCCCTTGTCCTCAGGGGCCGTGTACATCTTGTTGCGGAAGGCGTGCTGCAGCATGGGCAGGCCGGTGAAATCCGCCTTGGCCATGACGCCGATGATGTTGAGGCGCAGGCCGATGCCATGGATCACGGCGGCATCAATCTCCTGCGCCGTCGCGTAGCCCTCATCAATCAGCATCTGCACCTCGGCCTGGACGGCGGCCTGGATGCGGTTGGCGATGTAGCCAGGGATGAATTTCCGCATGACGATCGGCACCTTGCCCATCGCCTCGATCACCGACTTCACCTCCTGCAGCACCGCCTCATCGGTCTCTGCATGCGGCACCAGATCCACCAGATCCACGAGGTAGGGCGGCGTGTACCAATGGGCGATCAGGGCGCGCTTCAGGCGATGCGCGGGCATCAGCGGGAAGACGTCGAGGTAGCTGGTGTTGCTGGCCCAGATGGCGTGGGCCGGCGCGCAGGCATCGAGGCGCGCATAAAGGTCGCTCTTCGCCTCGGGGTTCTCCACGATGGCCTCGACGATGAGTTCCGCGCCCTCGACGCATTCCTCCAGCGTCGCGTGGCGGGTGCAGGCCTGGGCGAGCTGCGCGCTGCCCCAGCCTTTCGGCGCCTCGCCCGCCGCTTCCAGTGTGGCGAGCGCCTTTTCCATCAGGATCTGCGCACGGGCGAGGGTCGCCTCGCTCGCATCCGTCAGGCGCACCTGATGGCCGCCCATGGCGAAGACGAGGGCCAATGCATGGCCCATGGTGCCGGCGCCGATCACGGCGACGCGGAGTTGCTTTGGCATTTGATCCTCCCTTCTCGGGGGCTTTGCCCCCGAACCCCCAGCAGGGAACCCGTTCCCTGCACCCATTGAACTGAGGTTAACGCTTGCGGAGAAGGTAGCGCTGCTTTCCGTCCATCACCAAGACACCCGCCTGGTTGTGAACGGTGGAAGCGAGGCCCAGCACGCCCGTGGTGCGGCCCGGCGTCAGTTCATCCACCGTCAGCGTCGCGTAGAGCGTATCGCCCACATACACCGGATGCAGGAAGCGGCTGGATTGCTCCAGGAAGCCCTTGAGACTGTCCTCGATCATGAAGGGCAGCATGCCGGCGCCGGCGGCCGTCTGGATCAGGACCTGATAGCCATGGGCCAGCATATGCGGCATGCCCCGGGCGCGGCAGAATTCCAAGTCGTAATGCACCGGGTGGTTGTCGCCGGAAGCCGCCTGGAAGGCCAGGAAGATCGCTTCCGTCATGGTGCGGCTGGGCAGGCGGAACTGCTCGCCCAGGGCGAAATCCTCGAACCAGCGCTGGGGCGCCATCCGGTGTTCCCGCGGGTCGAAGCTCACAGGTAGCCCATGGCGGCGTCGCGGGCCTTGGCTTCGGGCGTCCGTTCCGCCACCGGGCCGAAGCCGCCGCCGCCGGAGGTTTCGAGCCGCACGACGTCGCCGGCACGCAATGGCAGGTTGTCGGTCTTGGGCGGGATGGGGCTTTCCACGCCGTCGCGACGCAGCACGAGCGCGCCCTTCGCCGCAGGGCCGCCGCCGGCCAGGCCATAGGGCGCATGGTCGAAGCGGTCCATATTGCTGGTGAAGAAGCAGGCCGGGCTGTTGATGCGCCATTCGCGGATCAGGCCGAGCCCGCCGCGGAAGCGCCCCTCCCCGCCGCTGCCATTGCGCAGCCCGTAGCGCACCACGGTCAGCGGCAATTGCGCCTCGATCATCTCGATCGGGATGTTGCTGTTGTTGTGCATGCCCGACGCATAGGCGTTCACGCCATCCTTGGCCGGATGCCCGCCGGAGCCGCCGATCTCGATCTCCACCAGCACCTCGCGCGTTTGAGCCACGGTCTGGAAGGTGGTGACGTAGCTGTTGCCGTAATAGGCGGCGGGGATGATGTCGGGCACGGCCTGGTGCAGCGCGCCCATCATGGCGTTGAGCAGGCGGTGCGTGACGGCCACACGGTGCGCGACGGGGGCCGGGTGGCGGGCATTCACCACCAGCCCCTCGGGCGCGATGACGGAAATCGGCCGGTAGCAGCCCGCACTCATATGCAGCGAGGAATCGGCGCAGCACATGAGCGAAAACATCACCGCCGCATTGGTGCTGGCCAGCGTCGCATTGGTCGGCCCCGCCACCTGCGGGCCGCAGCCGGAGAGGTCCACGCTGGCCGTGTCGCCCTGGATGGTCACCGCCACATGCAGCCGGATGGGTTGGCCGAGCGCGATGCCGTCATCATCGAGGAAATCCTCGAACTCATAGGTGCCATCGGGCATGCGGGCGATGGCGGCGCGCATGCCGGCCTCGCTCATGGCCAGGATGCGTTGGCCCGCCTCCAGCATGGCCTCCGCGCCGAAGCGGCGGGCCAGGCGCAGGATGGCGGCGGCGCCCACATCGAGGCTCGCCAGTTGCGATGAGAGGTCGCCCAGCAGCAGATCGGGCTTGCGAATATTCTGCCGGATCATCGCCCAGACGCCGTCATTGCGGACACCGCCCGCGATGATCTTCACCGGCGGGATTCGCAGGCCCTCCTGAAAGATCTCCGTGGCCTTGGCGGCGTAGCTGCCGGCGGCGAGGCCACCCACGTCAATGTGGTGGCAGAGCGTGCCGACGAAGGCGATGCGCCGCCCCTCATGGAACACCGCCTTGAAGGCCAGGATGTCCGGCAGGTGCTGGCCGCCGCAATAGGGGTCATTGGTGATGACCACATCGCCCTCGCCCCATTCGCCGCTGGGCACGTAATTCGCCAGCAATTCGCGCAGGGCGTGGCTCATCGAGTTGAGATGGCCCGGGATGCGGGCGGATTGCGCGAGGTTCCAGCCCTCGGCGTCGAACACCGCGGTGGAGTAGTCGAGCAATTCGCGCACGATGGTGCTGCGGCTGGTGCGCCAGACGGTGACGTCCATTTCGGCCGCCGCGGCGTTCAGCGCGTTGCGGATGACCTCGATTTCGATGGGTCCGAGCGTCATGGCAGCTTCCTCGCGATCACGGCGCCCTCGGGGTCCAGCCCCGCGCGCCAGCCGGCCGAAATCACATGGGTGGCGAAGGCTTCCTCCACGATGGCGGGGCCTTCGATCACGTCCTCCGCGTGCAGCGCCTCACGCCGCCAGACGGGCCAGCTTGCCGCGCCGCCCTGCTGCCAGACCTGGCGCGTGCCGGGCGTGGTGCGGGTGGTGGGGGGCGTGGGCGCGGCCTCGGCCGGCTTGGGCAGGCGGCCGATCGCGGCCATGCGCAGCGTCACGATTTCCACCTTCTCATCCTCGGCCGCGTAGGAGAAGCGGGCGCGATGCTCGGCGTGGAAGCGCGTCAGCAGCGCCGGCAGGTCCGGCGCCTCGGGCCAGGGGACGAGCAACTCGAAGGCCTGTCCGTGGTAGCGCAGATCGGCCGAGACCTCGATGGCGCGCATCTCCTCCGGCACGCCATCCGTGTCCAGCCGCGCCAGCGCCTCGGCGCGGAGCTCCGCGATGGCGGCGGTGATGGCGGGCAAGGCCGATGGCTCGGCCGGCAGCAGGCGGGAGCGGGCGAGGTCCTGCACCAGGTCGGAAAACAGGATGCCATAGGCGGAGAGCGTCCCGGGCTCACGCGGGAAGATCACCTCGGTGATGCCGAGCTCATCGGCCACTTCCGTCGCGTGCAGCCCACCCGCGCCGCCGAAGGAGAGCAGCGCGAAATCGCGCGGGTCCAGCCCCTTTTCGAACAGCGAGAGCCGCACGGCAGAGGCGAGGTTCACGTTGGTGACGCGCATCACGCCCTCGGCCGCTTCCTCGACCGGCAGGTTGAGCGGTGCGCCGACATGCTCGGCCATGGCGGCACGCGCTGCGTCCAGTTCCAGCGCCATGGCACCGCCCAGGAAGAAATCGGGATCGAAGCGGCCGAGCACGGCATTGGCATCGGTCACGGTGGGCAGCGTGCCGCCGCGGCCGTAGCAGACCGGCCCCGGGCGGGCGCCAGCGGAGCGCGGCCCGGCGGTGAGGCGGCCTGAGGCGTCCACGGCGGCGATGGAACCACCGCCCGCGCCGATGGTGCGCATTTCCACCATCGGCAGGCGCACCGGCAGACGGTCCACCTCGCCCTGGGTGACGAGGCCGATGCGGTGGTTCTGCACCACGCTCACATCGAAACTGGTGCCGCCCATATCCACCGCGACGAGGTTGGGCCGCGCCAGCCGGCGCGAAAGCCGCTCGGCCGCCAGCGCCCCGCCCGAGGGGCCGGAGAGCAGCAGCCGCGCGGGCTGTTCGGCGGCGCGGCGCAGGCTGCACATGCCGCCATTGGACTGCACGAGGAAGATGCGCGGCGCGAAGCCGCCCTCCCCCACCCGCGCTTCCAGCCGCGCGAGGTAGCGCTGCACCACCGGCATCAGCAGTGCGTTGAGCACCGTGGTGGAAAGCCGCTCATATTCGCGGATTTCGGGGCTGATCTCGCTGGAGAGGCTGACCGGCACATCGGGCAGCGCGGCCCGAACCGCATCGCGCAGCGCCAATTCATGCGCGGGGTTCGCATAGGCATGCAGCAGGCCGATGGCGATGGCCTCGGGGTTCAGCGCCTTCAGCCGCGCGATGACGGCGGAGACATCGCCCAGCGGCGTCTCCACGCTGCCATCGGCGCGCAGGCGTTCCACCACGCCCAGGCGCATGTCGCGCTCGATCAGGCAGGGCAGCGGATCGGGCGCCAGGCCGTACACGTCGCGGCGGAAATGCCGGGTGATTTCCAGCACATCCTCGAAGCCCGCCGTGGTCAGCAGCACCCCGCGCGCGAGCTTGCGCTCCAGCACGGCATTGGTCGCGATGGTCGTGCCATGCAGCAGCATGCCGACATCGGAGAGGGTGAAGCCGAAGCGCTCCGCCGCCTCGCGCACGCCGGTCATCAGCCCCTCGGAGGGGTCGGCCGGCGTGGTGGGGGTCTTCCAGGCGACGACCCGGCCCCCCTGTGCCCCTGGGCGCGCGTCGAGGATCTGCAGGTCGGTGAAGGTCCCGCCGATATCGACGGCGATGCGAACCGGGCGGGTTTCCATCTCAGCGCTGCCGCTCGATGCCGACCTGGCGGGCGACGCGGGCCAGCGCCTCGCTCTCGCCCTGGATCAGCGCGGCCGAGGCGGCGCTGTCCCGGAACTCGGGCGTGACGCCGGAACGTGCCAGCTGCGTCTGGAACCGCTCGGTGCGCCAGGCGGCCTCGAAGGCCGTCATCAGCGCGGCGCGGCGATCGGCCGGCATCCCCCGGGCGGCGATCATGCCCCACCAGATCAGCGTCTCCTCATTCGGGATGCCGAGCGCATCGAGGCCGGAGCCGGTCGGCACCTCCGGGTGCTGGGCGCGCTGCGTCAGGATCAGGCAGCGGGCACGGCCATCGCGGATGGCGGGCATGGCCACCGCGATGGAGCCGCCATAGAGATCAATGTGACCGCCCGAGAAGGCCGCCAGCGTCTGCGCCGCACCCTGGAAGGGCACCATGGTCGCCTCCAGCCCCAGCGCCTTGAAGACGCGCTCGGCGGCGAGATGCATGTTCCCGCCCACGCCATCCGTGCCGTAGGTGAAGCGGCCGGGCGCGGCGCGCATGGCGGCGATCAGCGCCGGCGCCGTGGTGATGGGGCTGTCCTGCCGGACGCAAAGGGTGAAGCCGGTGTGGCCCACGATGAACATCGGGTCCAGCTGGTCCAGCGTGTAGCGGACGTTCATGACGTGCGGCGCCGCCGTGATCGGCGCATTGGCGGTGAAGAGCAGCGTGGTGCCATCCGCGCGCTGCTCGGCCACGAATTGCGTGCCGATGGTGGAGGAGGCGCCGGGCCGGTTCTCCACCACGATGGGCTGGCCGAGCGATTGGCCCACGATCTCCGCCAGCAGCCGCGCAAACACATCCGTGCCGCCACCGGGCGCGATGGGCACGATGATGCGGATCGGCCGCTCGAAGCCGGGCGAAGGCGCTTGCGCGAAGGCGGGTGGCGCCAACAGCACGGCGGCGAGAAGAAGCAAGCGCTTGAACATGAAGAAGCTCCGAAAGGTCAGGAGAGGATTCGCGGCAACCAGAGCGCGATCTCGGGGAATACCAGCAGCAGCCCGACAGCGGCCAGATAGGCCAGCAGGAAGGGCATGACGCCGACAAACACGTCGGTGATCGGCCCCGGTTTGGGCCGCATCCCCTGCAGCACATACATCACGGTGCCATCGGGCGGGCTGATCTGCGCGATCTCCACCAGCATGGTGATGATCACGCCGAACCAGATGGGGTCGTAGCCCAGCGCGATGACGACCGGGAAGATGACGGGCACCGTCGTGATGATCATGGAGAAGCCCTCCATGAAGGTGCCCAGCGCAAAATAGAGGCCGATGATGCAGAGCATGATGGCCCAGGGCGGCAGCGGCAGGTCCGCGATCAGCCCGGCCAACGCCTGGGGCACGTTGATGGTCGTCAGGATGTAGTTCAGCAGATAGGCGCCGAAGATGATGAGGCCGAGCAGCGCCGTGTTCCGCGCCGTGGCCTCGGCCGAGGCGTGCAGCATGCGGAAGGAGAGCTTTTTCTCCAGGGCCGCGAAGAACATGGCACCCGTCACGCCAAGGGCCGCGGCCTCGGTCGGCGTCGCCCAGCCGGCATAGATCGAGCCCAGCACCAGGAAGATCAGCAGCATCGTGGGCACGAGGTCCCGGAGTGCGGCGAATTTCATGGCGAGCGGCAGCTTGGGCGGCTTCTCCATCGGGTGGCGCAGCCCGTGGGCCGCGATCAGCAGCAGGAAGAGGCCGGTGACCAGGAGGGAGGGCAAGAGCGCCGCGATGTAGAGCTGGCCCACCGAGGTCTCGGTGATCAGCCCATAGATGATGAAGGTGATGCCCGGCGGGATCAGATTGCCAAGCGCGCCACCGGCAGCCAGCGAGCCCAACACCCACCGCTGATTGTAGCCCGTGCCCTGGAAATAGGGCAGCGCCACCGAGCCCATGGTGGCGGCCGTGGCCACGCTCGATCCGCTGATCGCGCTGAAGACGGCGCAGCTCACGATGTTGGTGTGCAGCAGGCCGCCCGGCAGCCGGTTCAGCCAGACATTGAGGGCGCGATAGAGACGGTCGCTCAGCCCCGCGCGCAGCAGGATCTCACCCATCAGCAGGAAGAGCGGCACGGCGACGAGAACGAAGTTGGAGGACGGCCCCCAGAGCGTCTGCCCCGCGAAGTTCCACCAGGGCCGGTCGCTGAACATGAAGCCGGTCAGGAAGGCCAGCACGCCCAGCACGGCCGCGATATAGACGCCTGAGCCGAAGAAGATGACGAAGACGCCGATCAGCATCAGGATCTCGGCTATCGGCAGCGCCTGGGCGCCGGCGGCCGCGGCCACCACCAGGACGCCGAGCAACCCCAGCAGGAAGACGATCGCGATCACTTGCGCGCCATGGCGACCGCCTCCAGCGCCTCCTCCGTCTCATCGGCCAGCGTGCGGGAGCCGAGCAAGGCATCAAGCCGCTGCCCCTCGCCCAGCAGCAGCGCGAGCGTGGATTCCAGCAGCAGCACGCCGCACATCAACACGAAAGCGGAAAGGCCCACCGCCCAGATGCCCTGCGGGATCACCAGCGGCACGCGCAGCGCCGAATTGTCATGCGCGTCGAAGAGGGCGCTCTCATCCACCAATTCCCAGGCGGCCCAGGCGGTGAAGAGCGCGAAGACGGCCAGCAGCAGCAAGGAGAACAGGTGCAGCGGCGCGCGGAAGCGCATGGGCAGGCGCGTTACCAGCACATCCACCCGGATATGCGCGCGGCAGGCCAGCGTATGCGCCAACCCCCAGGCGATGCCGCAGGCCAGCATGTAGCCCGTGATCTCGACCGTGGCAGCCGAGGAAACGCCCAACGCATTGCGCCCGATGATGTCACCGGTGATGAAGAGTGCGCAGGCCACGTAGTTCCAGCCCGCCGCCCAGGCCATCCCCGCCGCGAGGCCAGCGACCCCACGGCGCAGCAGCGTGGCCGCCCGAAGCAAGCTCAGCCGCCGAACCTGACGCCAGTGAGCGGGGCGACCGTCTGGTTGTAGATCTCGCCGCAACGGGCACCACAGCGGCGCACCCAGCCGGGCAGCACCACCTGCTCGAAGATGCGGCGCGTCTCGGCGCGGTCGGCGTCGGTGGCCTTCACCTCGGTCATCGGGCGGGTCGCCATGGTGTGGATGCGGCAGCCCTCGCGGTTGCCGATGGCGCAATCAATGCCGTCCCGCGTGGCGGCGGCCCCCAGCGCCCATTGCGCGTCGGCCACCTCCTTGAAGGTCTGCTCGAGCAGGGCGCGCACCGCCGGATCCTGGCGGTTCCACCAGGCGACGTTGACGATATAGGCCGCGACCGCCCAGCTCACCGGCATGTCGCTGATATGGGTGGAGACCTCCGGCCAGCGGGCGGCGACGCCCGAGCCCGTGCCGGTGATGGCGCAATCCACCACGCCACGCTCCAGCGCCGAATACACTTCCGGGAAGCCGATCGAGGTGGGCTGCGCGCCGACCGCGTTGAAGAAATCCACCAGGCTGTTGCCGAAGGTGCGCATCCGCCGCCCGCGGAGGTCGGCCAGCGAGGTGAAGGGCGCCCGGCAGAACACCACCTGCGCCGGGAAGGGATACATGGCCAGGATGCGCGTGCCGAAGCGCTCGAGGTCGCGGTTGGCGACGGGCGTCATGGCGTCCGCGATGCGGCGGGCCAGCGCGATGTCCGGCGCCAGGCCCGAGAGGTCCACGCCATCCAGGATGGGCACGTCGCCCGAGAGGGTGGAAAGCGTGCCGGCGCCGATCTCGGCCTGGCCGGCGCGGACCAGGCGCACGATTTCCGCACCGCCCAGGTTGCGCTCGGCATGGCTTGCCAGCGTCACCTCGATGCGGCCGCCGCTGCGCTCGCGCAGGCCGTCGCGGATCAGGCGCTGGTCCACCAGGATGAATTGCGGCTGCGTCGGCAAGGGCTGCGTCACGGCCGTGATGGCGATGCGCGGGCCAGCCGGGATCGCGGGGGTTGCGGTCTGCGCCACCGCGGCGCTGCTGATCAATCCGGCGCCGAGCAGCGCGGCCAAACCCCTGCGGAACATCTCGCCTCCTGCATGAATGCAGCCGGTAGCATGCCATGCAGGCCCGGGCGCGACAGCCCGCAAAGCATTACGTCCTTGTCAGAACCGGAAGCATTGCCCCCGCTGCGGGCAACGCACCACCCTCATGCCCAAGGGTTACGCTTGGTGGGCGCCGCCCAAGGCGAGGCGCCGCGCGGGGCGGCAACCCGCACGGGCGCGCCCTGCATCGGGCCCAGCGCCATCAGGCGCGCGATGCGCTCCTGCGTCGGCGGGTGGGTCGCGAAGAGCCGATCCATCCTCAGCCCCGAGAGCGGGTTGATGATGAACATATGCGCGCTGCCCGGATTGGCCTCGGCCGTCTGGTTCACATGGCCAACCTTGCCGCGTTCGAGCTTGGCGAGGCCGTTCGCGAGCCAGGAGGGGTCCCCGCAGATGCGCGCCCCTTCGGCATCCGCCTCGAACTCCCGCGCGCGAGAGATCGCCATCTGAACCAGCATGGCGGCGAGCGGGGCCAGGATCATCATCAGGATCATGGCGATGGGGTTGGGGCGGTTCTCCCGCCCGCGGCCGAGCATCATGCCGAATTGCGCGAGGAAGCCGATGGCACCCGCCAGCGTGGCCGTCACCGCCATGATGAGCGTGTCCCGGTTCTTGATATGCGCGAGTTCATGCGCGATCACGCCCGCCACCTCCTGCTGGTTCATCAGGTCGAGCAGGCCGGTGTTGACGGCAACCGCGCCGCGCTCGGGGCTGCGGCCGGTGGCGAAGGCGTTGGGCTGGTCCTCGTGGATGATGTAGAGCGCGGGCATGGGCATGTTGGCGCGCGCCGCGAGATCGGCCGTCATGCGGTAGAGCTGTGGCGCTTCGGCCTCGGTCACCGGCTGGGCGTTGTGCATGCGCAGCACCATGCGGTCGCTGCCCCACCACGCGAAGAGGTTCATGCCGCCCGCCATGAGGAGCGCCATGGTTGCCCCGGCCTCGCCGCCCAGGGCGTAGCCCACCACCATGAAGAGCGCGGTGAGGCCGCCCAGCAGAATGAAGGTCTTGAGCATCTTCCACCGATCCTGTTTCCGCCCCACATCGTGAGGATGAACGACGAAGAAAAGCCCCCCCTGCCCTTCGAGGGTCCCTCGGGCAAGCCCCGCACCGCGCCCCCGCTGACGCAGCTGAACCGCCCGCAGCGGCCGCCATCGCCGCCGACGGGCGAGGATGGGGGCCCAAGCGGCCCCGAGCCCACGCGCTACAATGACTGGGAACGGAAGGGCCGGGTGAGCGATTTCTGAGGCCCCTTGCCCGGCGGCGCGGCCCGCCTTAAGGAGGGGCGCGCTGGATGGGTGGCCGAGTGGTCGATGGCGCGCGCCTGGAAAGTGCGTATAGGTCAAAAGCCTATCGTGGGTTCGAATCCCACCTCATCCGCCACTGATCTTTCCCCCCTCTTCCATCCCCTTCCCAAAGCCCTTGCAAACCGCCGTTTTCCGCGCCTTAGTTCTTCCCATGCCGTCCCACCCCATCCCCGCCAAGCCCACGCCTGACCGGGTAGAACACCGGGTAGCGGTTCGGGCAAAACCGGGTACGGCGTACCCGTGCTGACCGACCGTCAGATCCGCGCCGCGGCGGCGGCCGAGCGGGACTATAAGCTCGCGGATGGGCAGGGCCTCCACCTCCTCGTCACCAAGGGCGGAGCCAAGCTCTGGCGGTATCGGTACGCCTTCGGCGGTAAGGAGAAGATGCTCTCCCTCGGCCGCTACCCGGAGGTCACGCTGGCCGCCGCCCGGGAGCAGCGCCAGGCGGCGCGGGACCTGCTGCGCGCCGGCCGAGACCCGAGCCTGGAGCGGCAGCTCCGCCGAGCCTCCAGCCTCACGCAGGCCGAGAACACGCTGGAGGCCGTCGCGCGCCGCTGGCATGCCCAGATGAAGCCCGGCTGGACGGAGCACCACGCAAGCGACGTGCTGCTGAGCCTGGAGGCGCATGCCTTCCCCATGCTCGGCGCCCTCCCCATCCGCAAGATCACGACGCCCATGATCCTGGCCGCACTGCGCCAGGTGGAGGCGCGGCCGGCAATCGAGACGGCGCATCGCGTGGGGCAGCGCCTCTCCGCCATCTTCATCCATGCTGTGGCCGAGGGCCTCGCCGAGACGGACCCGGCCGCCACCGCGCGCAAGGCGCTGCGCCCCGTCGTGCGGGGCCGCCAGCCGGCCATCACGGACCTGGAGGAGCTGCGCCAGGTGCTGGCCGCGGCCGAGGCGATTCCCGCGCACCCCGTCACCAAGCTCGGCCTCCGGCTGCTGGCGCTGACCGCGCTGCGCCCCGGTGAGCTGCGCGGCGCGACCTGGGGTGAATTCGAGGGTCTGGACGGGCCCGAGCCCACCTGGCGCGTGCCGGGCGTGCGCATGAAGATGCGGGTGGAGCACCTGGTGCCGCTCTCGACGCAGGCGGTGGAGGCGTTGACGGCGCTGCGCGTGCTGACCGGCCGCGGGCCCCTGCCCTTCCCCAGCACCCGCCACGCGCATCGGCCGATGAGCGAGAACGCGATCGGCTATCTGCTCAACCGCGCCGGGTATCATCACCGGCACGTTCCGCACGGCTGGCGGGCCGGCTTCTCCAGCGTGATGAATGAGCGGTTCAGGGAGGATCGTGCCGTGATCGACCTGATGCTGGCCCATGCGCCGAAGGACCGGGTGGAGAGCGCCTATAACCGTGCCGTGCATCTGCCCCGGCGGCGCGATCTGGCGCAGGCCTGGGCAGACCTGCTGTTGGTGGGTGCCGCGCCGGCGGCGAGGCTGCTCACCGGCCTGCGGCGGTGAGGCTCTGAATCCAGGCATCCACATCCGAAAGGCGCCAGCGCACCGTGCCGGGGCCGAGGTCTATCGGCGGTGGGAAGCTCTCGGCCGCGATACGCCGGTAGATGGTGGATCGCTTCAGGCCCACCTTCTCCTCCACCTCACGCAGGCGGAGGAGGCGTTCGCCGAGGTTGGTGGTCCCGTCAGGCACGAGCGGCCTCCGTCATCAAATCGCGCTGGCGCCGTCCGCGCTGGGCCGCGGGGTTCAGCCACAAGGCCTCAATGCGCTTGCGCGCGCCATCGGCGTGGGTGGCGTGCAGGATCCTCTGCCAGCCGGGCAAGGCGTCGTCATAAAGCGGGTGCGGGAGAGGCGCGCGCCCTGGTACTCCGGCGGGATGGGCAGGCCCTGGCGGCTATGGCCGATCTTGGCGGCCTTGACCCGGATTGCGGCCTCGGTCGCCAGCAGATCGCCGGGCAGCTCGTTGAGTAGCGTGCGAAGGTCCTCAATTTTGATCGCCGTCGGGAAAAGCTCCGCGAGCAGCGCGAGCCGCGCAGCCGTCCAGGGGCGGGCGCCGCAGGCTTCGGCGTGGCTGGCGCGTCTGGTCCGCGCCTGAAGCTCCGGGTGGTCCGCGCGGAAGGCCGCCTTCGCTTCGGCTGCCGTTGCCAGGACCTGCTCGGGCGTCAGCTCGATCGCGGCGGGTTGTGCCAGGCTGTCTGCCACGGCATCGGCGAGGCCGGTCTGGGCCTGCTCCTCGGCGGTGGGCTCGGCCGGGTTGGGAATCAGCGTCTCCAGCTCGGCGGCGGTCTCGGTAGGGAGGGGAAAGGTGTCGGGGTGGGGCGCGTCCTCGGCGCTGGCCACGAACGCGTCGGCTTCTTCGGGGGTGTCGAAGAACTCCACCTCGGTGTCGCCGTCGCAGGTGGGGACGCGTACGGCCCAGCGCGTCGTGCCCGGCCAGCGCGTGCTGCGAAGCGGCGCGGGCTCCAGAAGCGGGACGTAGCCGACGGACTGCAGCGCGTCCTCGATGTCTTCGACGGCCTCGCTCTCGTCAATGCCGGGCGGCCAGTACAGGTGCCGTGGCCGCAAGATCGCCTCGGGCGCAGCATCCAGCCGGGCGGCGAAGCCCTCGACCAGCGCGGCCTCGCGCAGCAGCTCGGTGCGCGTGCTCTGAATGCTGAAAGGGTTCGCATGGTTCATGCGTGCGGCACTCTCCCGCAGGCCAAGCGCGTAGCCCCGGAGCTGCTCGGGCGGCAGGGTGTGGATGGGGTGCTGGGTCATCACCGATCCCCCGGGAAGATGTCTTCGTCGGCGTTCAGGATGGGCGGCTGGCCCTCCAGCGCGTCCAGCTTGCTGCCGCCGGGCGCGGTGCCGGGGCTCGCCGTGCCGAAGGCGTCGTTGATGCTCAGCGCGCCGTCCTTGATGGCCTGGAAGGTGCCGCGAAGATCGGCCAAGTCATCGGGGGTCGCCTCATCGAGTGGCTTGCCCAGCTTCTTGCCCAGCATCTGCGTCGTGACGCCGATCCGAACGAAGGCCTGGGTCATGTCCCTGATGCGGTCCACCAGGGGCTTGTCGCTGCCGTGCTTGATCGTCTCCCGGCATTGCGCCACCGCGGCATCCACCAAGTCGGGCGGAAGGACGGCCAGGATACGCGCACGCAGCCGGCGCGATGCCATGTTCGCCGTCACCTCGTAGATGTCGCGCTCATCCTTCAGCGCTTCGGGGCCGCCCCGCTTGTCGCGCAGATGCCGCACGGTGAAGGTCTGCGTCGAAAGGACGTTCGTCTGCTGATCCCAGGCGAAGGCCTCCATCTCGCTCTCGCCGTTGCGGCGGGACAGCTCGCGCATGCCGTAGGCGACGTTGCCCCAGCACCGCGCCAGCTCCTCCGCAAGCCGAATGCTCGGGCCCTCGACGCTCTGCCCACCACGCGGGAAGCGGTAGTTCGCCACCTCGGCTAGGGACGGACGGCGGCACGCATCCATGGCGCGGGCAAAGGCGGCGGCTTCGTCGCGGGGGAAGCGCTTGGCGATCAGCAGTCGGCCCTGAGCCTCGGCAATCGCGCGCTCGCTCTCAATGGCGACGGCGCCGGCGGAGAGATGGTCCGGCGTGGCCTTGGCGAAGGGGTTGTTCGGCTGGCCGGTGGTGGTCACATCGTTCATGTCTCAGGCTTCCTTGATGAGGGCGCGCCGGGACGCAGCCCGGCCGGGGATGGTCTGGCCGATCATCTCGGCCGTGATGGGGGTGGCGGGTTTCTCGGCCACGTCGGAGAGGGTCAGCTTCCAGCCATCGCCCACGGCGCGGGCATGGCCGCCCACCCGCTGGAGGAGGAGGTGCTTCGCCTCGTCACGCTTCTTCGCCTCGGCCTTCGACGCAGCATCGGCGCGGAGCCATTCCTTGGCCCAGGCGTTCGCCTCGTCATCGTCCAGCAGCTCGACCGGCTCGGGCAGCATGGTCGGCGTCGTCGCCACCATGGCGCGCCAGGCGCTGTCGCTCGGGTCGGCGTTGGGCACCTGGCCGGCTTCAATCGAGGCCCAGAACGCCGCGACGCGGGCAGCCATGTCGGCATGCAGCTTCGGCCGCGCGGCGTAGCGGTAGATCTTGGTCTCGTTGCCGCCGACCAGCGCGGCCACGGCGCCCCAGCTGTAGCCGGTGGCCAGCAGCTGGGCTTGCAGCTGGAGCAGGATGTGGATGGGCGGCTCGCCATCGGTCCAGCCGCGGCGATGCTGCAGCCAGTCCACATTCTTCAGCTCCAGCACGCCAGGCCCCTGCATGCCGGTGTCATTCGGACCGGGCCGGGCGATCACGCGGTCGAGCGTCGCACCGAGCTGGCCGTGGGTGGCATAGAAGCCGGGCAGCACCTCCCACCCTTCCTGATCGCTGGCGAGCAGCGCGATGGCATCCTCCAGCGCAAGGCCGGCGCGGGTTCGGGGGTTGTCCACCACCGGCGGCTCCATCCGGCCCGCCTTCACATGCCACAGGGCGAAGCGGCCAAGGGCATAGTCGGGCTGCGCGTCGAATAGCGCCGCGACCTCGGACGCGCCGACGTAGCGCATGCGCATGGCCAGCCATTCGTCCCGGCTGGCGGGGATGGGGAGCACCTGGCGCATCACCGCAGCCCCTCCCCACGCGATGCGCGCAGCTCGAACAGCCACCCGCGCACGGCCTCGGTCACGCCGGCGATGTCTTCCGAGGCCAGCGCCTCCAGCACCTGGGCCACCGCCATCGGCAGCATCCCCTCGGCGCCGCGCGTCGCGTTCGCCACCTGCTTCATGTCGAGCGCGGCATGGGTCAGGATGATGTGCGTGCGGGCGCGCTCCCGAGGCAGCCGCGTGCCCAGCGGAATCACGTTGTCGGTGAACGGCTCTTGCAGCTCCGGCATCATGCGGCGCTCCTGGGATAGGTGATGGGGAAGACGGTCCGGGCAGTGCTCTTGGCCCGGTGGGCGGCGCAGTAGACATCGGGCACGCCATCGCGCCGGAAGGTGGTGGGCGCCTCGCAGTAGCGGTGCGTCGGGCGCTCCTTGTCGTTCCAGAGCGGCCAGCGGCAGCAGCGCGCGGCGATGGGCTGGAACGCGGTGGGCGGCGGTGCGGGCGGCGCCGTGCCATGCATGGCCGGGCGGCTATCACGCATGGGCGCGGGCTTGGCATTCATGGTGGGCAGCGCGGGCGGCAGCGTCACCTTCGGCTTCACCGCAGGGCGGGTCGCTACGCGCGGAAGGATCGGGCTTGGACGGGTCGGCAGCTCCAGACGATGCGCGCGCCCGACCACCGCGTTCTTGGTCAGGCCCATCTTCTCGCCGATCTTGGCCGTCGAAAGCTGGTTCGCCCAATGCGCGCGCAGCTCGTCATCCATGGCCTGCGTCCAGGTGGCGCGGAAGGTCATCAACCACCCTCCGCCGCGGTCAGCGTGGCCCGGGCGATGCGGCGCCAGTGGTTCGCACGCTCCTGCCAGGTGCGGCCCGCCGGCGGTACGTCGGACGCCTCGGCGATCTCCCGCAGACCCTGCTCCAGGATCTCGATGCGGGTGCGGGCCTGGTCGAGCTCGGCCAGCAGCAGCGGGTCGCTCGGCGGGTGCTGGGGCACGCGGGTGCTGTCGGAATAGGGCGGGATGTGGTTCATACCATGGCGCTCCAGGAGGGCAGCCGGGCGGGCCGGTTGGAGGGGTTGCGCGGGCACCAGTGCGGGGCGGCATCGCGGCCCGTGCTGAATGCCTCGGCGATGAGGCGGCCATCGGCCTGGTGGCAGCGCGCCGGGCCGATGGCCTGGGCGCTGGCCAGCAGCGACGGGCAGCCCGTGCACATCGGCAGCGCGCGCGGCGCGTCGGGCACGCCGTTGCGGATCATGGCGGGAAGGTCGAGCATCAGGACTTGCCCTCCGCCTTGGCGATGGCGGCGTTGATGGCTGCCAGCGTCGAGGGCGCGGCAATGCCCTCGGCCTCAATCAGGATGCGGGCCTGCTTCAGCGCGGCGAGCATGGCGGGGGCCGCGGTGATCATCGCGCCAGTGACCTGGTCGGACATCACGCCGCCTCCCGCATCGCGCCCAGCATCGCGTTCACGCGCTTCTGCCAGGCCGCGGCCTCATCGGCGTCGAGCTGGCGGGCAGCTTCCAGCGCATCGGCCGGGATCGGGCCGTCATAGGCCAGCTCGAGGTTGAGCTGGTGCCGATTGCCGGGGTGGGGCGGGAGTTGGGGCGCGTTCATGCCGCGCGCTCCGGGCGCTCAGCATCAAGGGCGCGCATGCGGCGCACGACGGCACGCTCGGTCGCATCCTCCGCGGCTTCGGCGGCTGCCTGCTCGGCCGCGAAGGCGGCGCGGGCCTTGCGGATCGCCTCACGCCGCGCGCTCTCGTTGTCAGCGGCCGGGTTCATGCGCCCAGCTCCGCGAACGCCGCGCGCAGTGCGATGGACTGCCAGCGGTCGAGCACCACAGGCTTGCGGCCGTCGATGGCGATGGCGATCTGCCCGCCCTCATTGCTGAGGCGGATCAGCCGGCCGTCGTTGCTCACCAGGGTGGCGAAGGCCGGCAGGTCGGTCGGGCCGACGTCGAGCAGCGCGGGCTGCTCGGCTTCCGTGCCGGGGTGGGCGTTCTCGGTCTCGCGCGTCGCGGCCGGGTGGGTCGCGCCGTTCATGCCGGCACCTGCGCAGCCTGGGCCACGGGGGCGTTAATCGCGGCGGCGATGGCCTGAGCGTAATCGGCGTGATCCGCCGGCAGGTAGATCGTGACCTGCTCAGCCTGACCGCGGATGCGGAGCAGGCTGAACGCGCTGCGCTGGTCATTGGTGGGGAAGAACTGCGCCTCGGCACTCATTCGGCCGGGGCTGCGAAACTCAAAGCGGGCCATCGGGGCTCTCTCCATGACGCCGCAGGGATGCGGCGATGTGGGAAACATCACACAATCATCGCGCCGATGCAATGGGAAAAATCACACATTCACCGCCCAACGCTCATACCAAGACCGAAGCGCGGCCTATGGCTGAAATCAGACCGGCGGCGGCGCCTTCCGTGACTTCCTGCGCGGCAATGCTCCATCTGGCCGCGGCGGCGCGGGCTTCAGATTGGTCGGCGGCGGATATGCGATTGGACCTAGCCTCATGCCTGGGCCGTGTAGGGCGAGCCAAGCCTGCATAGCCAGTCCAGCGTCTTCCAAGGCGCCGTGCACATCGCCCGCACGCGCTAGCCCGAGGTGACTGCACACGGCATTGAGTGTGGCCCTGGAAAGGCCTTTCGCCCGCCAAGCTCGCATGGTGCACTCGACAGGCGTTCCCGGCATCGTCAGGCCAGCCAGTGTCAGTTCCCGGTCGATAAAGCGCACGTCGAAGCTAGCATTGTGCGCCACCAGGAGGTCGGCCGCGTCAATGACGGCGCGTATCTCGGCCGCATGGTCTTGAAACAGATCCTGGTGGCGCAGGATCCAATCGTCCCACCCATGCACTCGCTCGGCTTCGCGGTGCGATTTCTTCATCGGATCAAAGACTAGGTGAAGCGGCATCACACTGAAGTTGTCGCCTACGAGCCTCTCCGTCTCAAGCGTCAGCGCGCCGAGCGATACGATCCTGTCGTCCGAGTGGAGCCCAGTCGTTTCAACGTCCAGGAAGAGCACCCGCGCTGGCATCTTGGCCACGATTTCAGGGCTAAAAAGCGGTGGCTTCGACGGGGCAGGCTCGACCTTCGGCTCATCGCAAGCTGGCGGCGAAGGCGGGAGCGGAGGAGGTGGCTCCTTCGGCAGCGTCGGCTCGACCCGTGACGGCGAATTCTCCATCCGCCGGTTGATCGCGTCAGCTACTTGGTCCGGTGCGCGGCTCTGCTGGCCGAAGAGGTAGACCATGAGCACTGCAAAGGCGAAGACCAAGCCAACGAGCAGTGGGGTTTCGTCCATCGGCAGCCTACCGCCACTGCCACTTGCCAATAACTCGCGCGACGATGGTGTGCTCATCCAGCTCCACCTCGTAGGGCGTGTATCCCGGGTTGATGCTGATCAGCCGTATCCGCTTCGGCTCGCTGCCCGGCACCAACTCGACGCGCTTCAGCACCAGGCCCATGCCATCCCAAATGACGAACTCGCCCGGCGGGCTCGGCTTCCGGCGGGAGAGGTCAACCAACACCCGCTCGCCCGGGTGAAAGTCGGGCTCCATGCTGTTGCCCTCGACGCGGATGAGCGCCAGCCGGCGGCTGGGCGTGGTGTGCGCCCGCACCAGGTCCTCTGGCATGCTCCATTCGGCCAGGATGGGCGTCTCGCCGCCGCCGTTCAGCACCGGCGGCTCGGCACCGTGGCCCGCGCTGGCGCCGACGTCGTATTCGCGGATGACCAGGCCCGCGCTCGGCTCGCCGCCGCCTTCATGCGCCACGGGCAAACGCTCCAGTGCGGGGGGCTCTGCCTCCGCCGTGAAATAGCCAAGGGGCACACCAAGCACGGCGCCGATCTGCCGCAACGATTCGACCTTGGGCGATCTAACCCTTCCGCCCAGGAAATCTCGCACCCAGGTTGCGCCGAGCCCCGCGGCCTCGGATAGCGGGCGAGGCTTCCAATCCGTTTCATCCATTGCGCGCTGGAGGCGCTGCTTCACCCGATCGGCGTTCAACATCATGGGAACAATCCCACAATCGAGGCCGGCGGGCTTGTGGGATGTTTCCCTTGACGAATGTGTGAAACATCCCGCATGTTGTGGGGCATGAGCACGCCCACCGATCTCGCCGCGCGCGTCCGGCATCATCTTACCCTGACCAAGGAAAGCCCATCCGGCTTTGGTAGGCGCGTGGCCAATGACCCGCATCTGGTCCGGCAGCTTGAGAGCGGCCGCGAACCTCGGCGCCGCACTGTGGAGCGGATCGAGGCCGCACTTCGCGGCGAGATCACCGAGCCCCTCCCGCCGAAGCGGATCACCGGCCCCAACCAGCCGCAGGAGGCTGCGTGACATGGAGCTGACCCTGACCTGCCCGATTGCCGGCGCATCAGTTCATCTGTCCCTGGATGAAAAGCTGGTGGGCGTATCGCGCGCGACCTGTGGCGTCGATCTTCACGCCGCTCAGTGTGGCCCAGGTGAGCAGCTTCTTCGAATCCACCATGACGCGGTGGACGATGTAGCCGTGGGCCTTGAGGTCCTGCTCATGGGCCTCCGCGTCCTTCAGCCACTGATCGAAGCGCGGCTTCATGTCCTTCGGGTCGAGCACCAGGTGGGCGTCGTAGTCCCCGCGAGTGAACCAGCACAGCACGATGATGGGGCGGTCGTTGTTCATGATGATCTCCCTGTTGGTGATGCCCAGCCGCAGGAGGCCGCGTGATGTCCGAGACCAATACCCTCCTGCGTGAGCTGATCGGCGAGGTCCGCGCGCTGCGCGGAACAGTCGCCGCGGGCCATGCCCTCCAGGTTGCCTATGCGTGCAGCGCGAGTGGCGCCCTCACCAGCGATGATGCCTTCAACGCACTGCTGAACGAACATCGACAAGACCTGCTCGGCGCTCCGAGCGCGGCGCCCGCCAATGACGCTACCACGGCCGCCATCAGGAGCATGACGGAGCGGCTCTCCTCCGAGCTGGCCGAGCTGCGCGTCAGCATTCAGGCGCTCCGAGACGATCAGCGGCGGGCGAACGCCCTGGCGATCATGGAGGGCGCGGAACCTTGCTCCGCCGCGCGCGAGGCTGGCGTCAGGCAGGCCCTTGCTGCTCGCGGAGGCAGCCCAGAATGAAGGCCATCTGCTCCTCAAGTCCGCGCCGCAAATCCGCGTTGCCGTTAGCCTGCGCTCCGTCGATTGCCGATGGCAGCAGCCGCGTGATGCGCGCTTCGACAAGGCGCAGCCCGCCTGGGCCGGCGAGCTCTGCCAGCATTTCGGCCAGGGCCGCGATGGCGAGCCCGTTGGCGTGCGCGCGGCCGTCCAGTTCCGACATTGATAGCACTTGGATTCTCCATGGGTTGGTTGGCGCCTCCATGGTGGCGAAGGCCGGGGCATGTGTGCAAGCGCATGTTCCGGCCGGGCGCGCCTGAGATGATCCTGCCCGGCACCCGCACGGGCAAGATCGGCGCGGGCCGGGGGCGGGGGCGCATGTGGTGCCCGGCCCGCGCACCGCTCACCCCGATGACGCCGGCCCAGCGCGCCATCGTGCGCCAATTCGTTGAAGCCCTGCTCCGCGGAAATGGGGTGCAGCCGGCCAGCCGCACCCCGGTCAGTCCGTCCGTTCAGTTTCGTCAGTCGCTCCATGCCCAGCAGGATGGAGCGACCTTCCCATGACCGCATGGACAAAGAATACCATTGACACTGACGCCATGGCTGTGATCGCCGAGGCCGTGCGACTCTATGGCCGGTCCCATGGCTGGCATCTGGCCGCGCAGCTGCTCGGCGTCTCGGAGCGCACCATCCGCGCCATCAGCTACGGCGAGACCAGCGGCGCCTCCATCCCCCTTCACACCGCCCTCGAGGCCCGCGCGACACTGCGCCGGCAGCGTGCGGCCCAACTGCGCGCCGAGCTGCGCGCCCTGGAGACGGCCCTTGCGGACGATGCTGCTGATCAAGCTGGCGCGCCTTTGGGGCTGGGCCGGTGACCGCTGCCTCGACATCTCGGAGTGGCACAAAGATCGGGCGCGCCTGACCAGCGCGACGTTCTGGGAGCTGGCCCTGGTTGCGGCCGGCGCCGTGCTCGCCGTCGTCATCATCGTGGCGGGGGTGTTCGCATGATGCACGCCTTCCTCCTCGCCTTTGCGCTCTGTTCGGGCAGCTATGACGGCTGCGAAGAGGGCACGGTCCTGGCGCGCTCCTGCGCCGTGGCCGAGGCCTGGGTCCGTGCTGGCATGCGCGACGGGCAAGAGCTGATCGTCCTGTCCTGCGAGGCCGCATGACCCACGAATCCGTCATCCCCGGCGAGCGCCCCATCACGGCCGAGGAGATGCGCCTCATTCGCGACATGAAGGCTGCCGGCCGATCGCTGGACGACATCGCCATCACCATCGGCAACCTCGCGCCGTCCCACACCGAAACCGTGAACCGCCTCGCCTCGATGCTGGCACCGAAGCGCCAGGCACCCGGCCGCCCGTTCACCCCGCGCCGCCGGCGCTAACCCCGAGAGAGAGCATGACCGAGACCAAGCCCATCCCGAGCAACGCGCTCAACCCCAACGACTTCGTGTCGATCTTCACCGAGCTGCGCCTCGCCACGTCGAAGAAGGATAGCTCCGTCGCCAAGCTCCGCGCCATCCGCGGCCGGTTCGAGGCGATGGGCTGCAACATGCGCGCCCTCGATCTCATGCTGAAGCTCCGCGCCATGGAGCCCGAGGATGCCGAGATGCTGCTGCGCGATGCGCTGCGCTACTCGAGCTGGGTGCAGATGAAGGTCGGCCAGCAGAGCGAGCTCTTCGGTTCCGACGACGCGCCCAAGCCCAATGACCAGGCCCGCGCCGGTCTCGCCGAGGCGGAGGCGTACAACGAAGGTCACGCCGCGGGTCTCGCCGGCCGCGCCAGCACCAGCCACCGCTACCAGGCGGGCAGTGTGATGTCGCAGCGGTTCCGCGACGGCTGGGATGATGGCCAGGCCCAGGTGGCCGAGATCTGGGGGATCGAGCGGCCCGAGACCGGCGAGGCGATCAAGCCGCCGAAGAAGGAGAAGGCGTCGAACCCGGGCAAGGGCGAGACCGTCGCCGCCGGCCAGCGTCGTGGCCGTGGCGGCCGTCGCCGCGCCGAGGGTGCCGCGGCCTGATGAGCGTGCAGCGCATCCCCAGCAGCGCCACCGGCAATGTGCTGGCCCTGGATCTCGCATCCACGGTCGGCTTCTGCCTCGGCCGCTTCGGTGACCGCCCGCGCTTCGGCGGGGTGGTGCTGCGTGGGGATGACGCGATCCAGCGCATGGCGGCCCTTCGCACCTGGCTCGACCAGCAGGATGAATTCCAGGCGGTCACGGCCATCGTGCTGGAGGCCGCCATCATCGGTGACCACCGCTCGACCCTCGCGGCCGAGCTGCTGACATCGCTCCAGGCCCTCGCCGGGCTCTGGGCCTACGACATGAGCATCCCCCTGGTGCGCGTCGCCTCCAGCTCGGCCCGCAAGGCAATGATCGGCACCGGCCGTTTCCCCAAGGGCGAGGCGAAGCAGCACGTCACCGCCTGGGTGCAGGGCCAGGGCTTCGACGTGAAGTCGCATGACGCGGCCGACGCTGTGTTGACCTGGCTGGCCGTCGAAAAGGCCACCACCGGCGGGCGGGTGGCTGCATGAGCGCGAGTCCGCAGAACCTCCTCCATGCCGCCAGGCGTTGCGACATGTCGCGCCCGGTCGAGCTGGCCTTCACCTTCTCGCGCATCGAGCGCACACGCCGCGGCCGTGGTGATTTGCCGCGCCCCTTCCCGCATCACGCGGCGCGCGCGGTGCTGCAGGGCCTGATCGGCTATGAGGATGCGCTGCTCTCCCTCGCCGTCATCTACGGCCAGATGTTCGACCGCGAGCCCACCGAATGGCGCCGTAGCGCCACGGCAGCTGAGCGCGCGATCAGCGACCTATCCTTCGCCGCCACGCTGCTCGACCAGGCGATCGCGCGGGAGAGCATGCAGCGCGCCCTGCTCGCCTCCCGGATGCGCCAGGCGCTCGCCCCCATGCTAGCCCAATGGGCCCCACCTGAGGATCTGATGACCGAGCTACGCCGGATGAATGACGAAGCCGGCCGCTGCTTCGTGTGGCCTGAGCTCAGGCAACTGCTGAACGCAGAGGCCGAGCGCTTCGTGCGGGACCAGCGCTTCGCCCAGAGGGGGCGCCGGCATGGCTGATGCGGTCGATTCCTACGCAGCGCTCCGCGCCCGCCAATTCGGCGCCCAGACGCCCAACGCGCCGGAGCCTTGGGATGTCATCGACCCGCGTAGCTGGACCGAGCCCGCGCGCGCCAGGCAGTGGCTCGTGCCCGACTGGATCCCGATCGGCGTCGTCACCGCGCTCTATGGCGATGGCGGTGTGGGCAAGTCCCTCATCGCCCAGCAGCTCATGACCAGCGTGGCCTTGGCGCTGCCCTGGCTGGGCCTGGACGTCAGCCCTGGCCGCGCCATCGGCCTGATGTGCGAGGATGACGAGGAGGAGCTGCACCGCCGCCAGGACAGCATCAATGCCGCGCTGGGGGTCAGCAACAGCAACCTCGAGAACATGCGGCTCATCTCCCGCGTCGGCGAAGACAACGTGCTCATGCACTGGCCTGACCGCGGCGCCTCTGGTGAAACGACACAAGCCTTCGCCGAGCTGCGCCGGCAATGCGCGCTCTGGCGGCCGAAGCTGATCGTCCTGGACACCATCGCCGACTTCTTCGGCGGCAACGAGCTTGACCGGACCCAGGTTCGGCAATTCGTCCAAGGCACCTTCGGCGTGCTCGCACGGGAGTTCCAGTGCGCGGTGGTGGCATGCGGCCACCCATCGGCCGCAGGCATCTCCAGCGGCGCTGGTACGGGCGGCAGCACGGCCTGGTCAAACACCGTTCGCTCCCGCCTTTACCTCTCCCGGCAGGATGGCGAGGACGCCAACCCCGACCAGCGCAAGCTCGCCCGCATGAAGGCGAACTACGCACCCAGGGAGGCGGACATCACCCTCGGCTGGCGTGAGGGGATGTTCGATGTGGACGGCGCCGACAGATCACGCGCCACCCTGGATTGGCCCGACATCGAGAAGCTCTTCACCGAGATCGACGCGGCATGGAGAGCTGTGAAGCCATGGAGCATGGCGCCGCAGACGAAGAAGGACGGGCGCTTCCTACCCCTATGGGCGGAGGTCAACCTGGGGCTCTCCGCGCGCGCCGTGCAGCGCCAGATCGAGCAGTGGCTGGTTGGTGGTTTTCTGTCCGTCGAGGTCGCCGACGAGCGCGCCAAGTTGAAGGGTTTGAAGGTGAAGAAATGGCTCCGACCGGAGGAATGATGACCCTTACAGACTTCCGCAACGGACTTCCGCAGACTTCCGCAAAAACGGACTTCCGCACGTCCATGCCATTGAAGAACAACGAGAAACGGAACTCTGCGGAGGTTGGTTTGCGCGCTCTTTTCGGAACCTCCGCACGCCTCGCCGAACGTGGCGGATTTCCTGGGTTTGCGCTTGCGGAAGTCTCTGCGGAAGTCTTTGCGGAAGTTCCCCCCTATATACCCCCCTGGGGCGAGAGCGCCCCCCATAAGGGGGCTCTGCCCCATCATCTGAAGAAAGACGAACGCGCGCTGGTGGTGGGAGGTGCAAGACGTGCCCATTGACGAAACGCTTGACCACGCGAATTCCATGCCGCTATCACCCGATGCAGAGCAGGGCCGGCCGCAGAAATGCACCGTGTCCTGCGGTAGCCATGGCGGCGAGTGGTACTGCGCCGAAACCCACCACAACCAGGAAGCTATCGCCGAGGAAGAGCTGGGCAACCAGTCCTTCGCCACCTTCCTCCCGATGGTCTTCGAGCGCCGGGTCAAGAACCGCAAGATCATCCGCGTCGAAGTGCCCATGTTTCCGGGCTACGTCTTCGTGCGCTTTGATCGGCAGCACGACAACTGGCCACCCATCCTCGGCACCAAGGGGGTGCGCGGCCTCCTCGGTCCGCACAAGTCCCGGCCCACTGCGCTCCCGCTGGATCTGATCCACGCCATCGCCGACAACGCGACCGCGCTCAATGCCGAGTTTCTCGCCCATGCGCAGGCCAAGCTCACGGGCAAGCGCCTCCGGGTCACCAAGGGCCCATGGGCTGGGTTCGAAGGTGTGTGTCTCTGGCATCGCAATGATCGGGTGGCGCTGCTGATGAGCCTCTTCGGGCGCGAGACGCAGATCGAGACGGTCACGACCAGGGTTGAGCGCGCCTGATGCCTGGCAACCGGTTCTACGCCTCGCCCGCATGGCGTGCCGCCCGAGCAGCCGCCCTGGCTCGCGTCCAGCACCGCTGCGCCACTCCGCTATGCACGAACCGCGCGACCCACGTTGATCACATCCGGCCCATGGCGGCTGGTGGCGCCGCCCTCGACCAGTCCAACCTTCAAGGCCTCTGCCAGCCCTGCCACAGCCGCAAGACGGCGCAGCGGGACGGCGGGTTCGGCCATCGTCGCGGCGGGCCTCAACGGGGCTGTGACGCGGACGGCTGGCCCCTCGCCGAGGGGTAGGGGGGGGGCCTCAATCTCTGGGGGCTGGGAGGCCAGACCGTATGTGGGCCTTCCCGCACAGCGCCGCGAAATGAAAGGGTAAAACCCTCATGGCGGGCCGTAGACCGACCCCGACCCACCTGAAGCTAGTCCAGGGCAATCCTGGGAAGCGGGCTGTGAACAAAGGCGAGCCCAAGCCGCCCCGCGAGCTTCCGAGCCCGCCCGCGCATGTATCTGAGGGCGCGCGACTGGCATGGGGTCGGCTCTGCACGATCCTCGATCGGATGGGGGTTCTGACCCAGGCGGACGGCTTTGCTCTGGAGCGCCTGGCCGAGCTTTACGCGGACATTGTGGATCTCGGGCAGGCCATCGCTGATGGTGGGCGGACCTACGAGAGCAAGACTGAAGCCGGCGGTACCATCGTCCGGCCTCGCCCTGAAGTGGCCATGCTTTCCGACGCAGACCGGCGCTTTCGGGCCTACCTGATCGAGTTCGGGCTGACCCCCGCGGCGCGCAGCAAGGTGAAATCGGATGGCGGCGAGACCGAGGCGGCAAACCCAGCCGCCGCCTACTTCTAAGCAACCCGCCGACGCTGCAACGGCCTATGCCCGCGACGTGGTGGCCGGCCGCATTATCGCCGGCCCGCATGTCCGCAACGCCTGCCGCCGGCATCTGGATGACCTGAAGCAGGGCAATGCGCGCGGACTGACCTGGGATCTGGCATCGGCGCAGAAGGCGCTCGGCTTCTTTCGCGACGTGCTGCGCCTGAATGGCGGGCAGTTCGAGGGGCGGCCGTTCGAGCTTCACCCGTCGCAGCAGTTCATCGTCGGCAGCATCTTCGGCTGGAAGCGGGCGGACGGCTCGCGGCGCTTCCGCCGGGCCTACATCGAGATCGCCAAGGGCAACGGGAAGTCTCCGCTCCTGGCCGGCATCGGCATGTGGTGCCTGCTGGCCGATGGCGAGGACCGGGCCGAGGTCTATGCCGCGGCGTCCAAGAAGGAGCAGGCCATGGTCCTGTTCCGCGACGCGGTGGCCATGTACGAGCAGTCGCCGGCCCTGGCCGCGCGACTCACCCCTTCCGGTGGAAACCCGGTCTGGAACCTGGCGGACCTGAAGTCGGGCAGCTTCTTCCGGCCGATCAGCTCCGACGATGGCCAGTCAGGCCCGCGCCCCAGCTGCGCGCTGGTGGATGAGGTTCACGAGCACCGCAACGGCACCCTGCTGGAGATGTTGGAGCGCGGCTTCAAATGGCGCCGCCAGCCGATGCTGCTCATGGCGACCAACAGCGGCTCCGACCGGCAGACGGTCTGCTGGCAGGAGCACCAGCACGCGGTCAGGGTCTCGGCCGGGACGCGCGAGCCTGATGAGGCCTTCACCTATGTGGGCGAGGCGCTGGATGACGAGGCCTTCGGCTTCGTGTGCGCGCTCGACCCGGGCGATGATCCGCTGGAGAGCCCGGCGTGCTGGGTCAAGGCGAACCCGCTGCTGGGCGTGACGGTGCAGAATGACTACCTCGCCGGCGTGGTCCGGCAGGCGAAGGCCATCCCGGGCAAACTGAACAACATTCTCAGGCTGCACTTCTGCCAGTGGACCGAGGCCGACACGGCTTGGATGGCGCGGCCGGCGCTGGAAGCCTGCCTGGCCGAATACGAGCCCGAGAGCGAGCACGCGGGCAGCCCGGTCTTCATCGGCGTGGATCTCTCGGCGACGCAGGATCTCACGGCCATGGGCTTCGTCGTGCCGACCGGCACGGTCCAAATGCCGCGCGAGGATGGCACGCTGGCCAGCCTGCCGACCTTCGATGCTTGGGTGGAAGCCTGGACGCCCGGCGACACGCTGATGGAGCGGTCTCTCCGGGACAATGCGCCCTATGACCTGTGGGTGAAGGACGGGTGGCTGAACGCCGCACCCGGCCGGATGGTCCGCTTCGACTTCGTGGCCGCGCGCCTGGCCGAGCTGGTGGGTGTCTTCGAGATTCGGGCTCTGGCCTATGACAGCTACGGCTTCCGCAAGCACTTTGCCCCCGAGATGGACGTGCTCGGCGTGGCTCTGCCCGAGGTCGAGCACCCACAGGGCGGGAAGAAGAAGGGCGCGCAGTCCGGTCTCTGGATGCCGGGCAGCAAGCTTGCGCTGGAGCAGCTCATCCTCGAGCGCCGCATCCGCTTCCGCCGGTCTCCGGTGCTGATCTCGGCGATGATGTCGGCCGGCATGGAGAGCGACCCATTCGGCAATGCCTGGTTCAGCAAGCGGCGGGCGGTGAACCGGATTGACGCGCTGATCGCGCTGGCGATGGCGGTGGGGGCGGCTACGGCCAGTGAGCCAGAGCTGTCCGGCGCTGACCAAGTTTTCTTGTGAGGGAGCGCGGATGACGCTGATCAATCGCATCGCCGCGCGCCTCGGCTTCGTCCGGCAGTCCTTCGCGGATGACCTGCTCTGGATGCTCTCGGGCGGCATGCCGACCAAGGCGGGCATTCCGCTCTCGCACATGCAGGCCATGCAGGTCTCGGTGGTGCTGGCCTGCGTGCGCGTGATCGCTGAGGGCATCGGCGCCCTTCCGGCCGCGCTGCGCCAGCGCACGCCGGAAGGCTCCGAGCCCATCCCCGGCAGCCAGGCCGGCTTCCTGCTGGAAGAGCCCAATGGCTGGATGACCTGGCAGGAGTTCTCCGAGACGCTGACCATGCACGCCGCGCTGACCGGCAACGGCTACGCCCTGATCCAGCGCGGCATCCGCGGCCAGCCGCTGGCCCTGCTGCCGCTGCTGCCGGCCTGGGTCCAGTCCCGCCAGCTGGACGACTGGAGCATCGAGTACCGCGTCACGCTGCCGGGTGGTCAAAGCCGCCTGGTCGGCATCGAGGACATGTTCCACCTGCGCGGCCCGTCCTGGGATGGCGTGGTGGGTCTCGAAATCGTCAAGCTCGCCCGCGAATCCATCGGCCTCAGCGCCGCGATTGAATGGACGCAGGCCGGGCACTTCGGCAAAGGCGGCACGCCGAGCGGCGCGCTGGTGGTGGACGGCCCGATCACCCAGGCCAAGGCCGACGAGCTGCGCCTGAACTGGCAGAAGGCCCACACCGGGCTGAACAGCGGCGGCATCGCCGTCCTGGGCCATGGGGCGAAGTTCCAGCAGTTCGACCTCAACTTCGCCAGCCAGCAGATGATGGAGACCCGGCGCCAGCAGGTCGAGGAGATCTGCCGCGCCTTTCGCGTCTTCCCGCAGATGATCGGCGCCAGCGACAAGGCGCCCACCTATGCGAGCGCCGAGGCTTTCTTCTCCGGCCATGCCGTTCACACGCTGGGCCCCTGGGGGCGCCGGTGGGAGCTGACCCTGGGTCGAGACCTGCTGACCCCGCGCGAGCGCGCCGCCGGCCAATTCTTCGAGATCGACACGCAGGCCATCCTCCGCGCCGACACAAAGGCCACCGGCGAATTCCTGCGCCAGATGGTGGATGGCGGGATTATGACGCCCAACGAAGCCCGCCGCCGCATCCGGCTGAACGCCGTGCCCGGCGGAGACACGCGCGCCGCCGCCGCGAACATCGCTGGCAACCGCGCCCCGGCTCCTGAGCCCGCACCCACTCCCTGAGGATCATCATCATGCCTGATTGCTTCGTCCCCTGGACGGTGCAGCTCGCTGGCGCGGGCGCGCCGGCCATGAGCTTCAGCGGTATCGCCGCGGTCTATGGCCGCCCGGATGACGGCCGCGACTACGCCTTCGCCCCTGGCGCCTTTGACGCATCAATGCGGGCCGCGCGCGGCGGCAAATACCCCGCCATGCTCCTCCAGCACGGCGGCTGGGACATGTCGGCTGATGACATGCTGCCGATCGGCGTCTGGACCGACATCTCCGCCGATGAGGAAGGCCTGAAGGTTTCCGGCGTGCTGGCCGAGACCTCGCGCGGCAGCGACGTGCACAAGCTGATGAAGCTGGAGCCCCGTCCCGCCATAGACGGCCTCTCCATCGGCTTCCGGCCGACGAAGCGCCAAGTCAACGAGAATGCGGCCCCCGGCGAGCCGCGTATCACCATCCAGGAAATCGAGCTTCTCGAGATCTCCGTAGTCACCTTCCCGGCCATGCTCGCGGCGCGCGTCACCAGCGTGCAGAGCGAGTTGTCGGAGCGAAATCTGGAGCGACGGCTCGTGCGGGATGCCGGGTTGTCGCGCCGTGAGGCCCGGGCGCTGCTGCGCTCGGGCAAGTCCGGCCTCGAGGCCCTGCGGGACGCGGGCGAGGTGGATGATGAGGGCGAAGACTTCGCCCCTGGCGCGCTGGCCGAGCTGGCCGCGCGCATCCGTCGCAACACCGAAATGCTGAAAGGCTGAACCATGTCCTCCCTCGATACGCTGAAGGATCTGCTCGAGAAGCAGCACTCCACCTTCGAACAGTTCAAGCAGGCCAATGACGAGCGCATCGCCCAGCTCGAGAAGCAGGGCGCGGCCGATGCCGTGACCGTCGAGAAGGTCGAGAAGCTGAACGCCGAGCTGCACCGCCTCTCCGACAACTTCAAGGCTCTGGAGAAGCTCGCCACGCTCCCGCGTCGCGGCGACGACGCGAAGGGCGAGCTGGAGCGCCAGGCGCGCCTCGAAATGGCGAACCTGCACTTGCAATCCCTCGCGGGTCTGGCGGGCCGCCCGACCAAGGCCTTCGACGCCGATGGCATGGTCCGATACTCGCGCGAATTCGTCGAATACCTGCGCACGGGGCGCGATGCCCAGATGCAGGAGTGGCATCGCCAGGACTTCCAGATCACGGTGGATGGCGATGGCGGCTTCCTCGTGCCGCCCGACATGTCCGGCCGCATCGTCACGCGCCTCTATGAGCGCAGCGAGCTGACCGGGATCATCACGGTGCAGCCCACCACGTCGAGCGAGCTGGAAGGCATCGCCGACACGGCCGATGTGGATGCCGGCTGGCGCGGTGAGACCGAGCCGGTGACGGATACGGGCAACACGCAGCTCGGCAAGTATGCGATCCAGGTCGAGGAGATGTGGGCCCAGCCCCGCGCCTCCACGCGCCTGATCGCCGACGCCGCCGTGAACGTCGAGGCCTGGGTGGCCGCCAAGCTGGGTGACCGCTTCGCCCGCCTGCAGGGCAACGCCATCGTGGCCGGTGACGGCGTGAAGAAGCCGCGCGGCTTCCTGACCTATCCCACCGCCACTACGGCGGATGGCACGCGCGCCTGGGGCACCATCCAGCGCCGCGGCACGGGCGCCTCGGGTGCGATCGGCACCAACCCCTTCGACGTGCTGATCGACCTGACGATGGACCTGAAGCCGGAGTATCGGGCCAATGCACGCTGGGTCGCCTCGCGCGGCACCTATGCCCAGTACCGCAAGGCCCGCGCCACGGATGGCCAGTACCTCTGGCAGCCCCCGGTGCAGGCCGGCATGCCCGCCACCATGCTGGGCTATCCCATTACGGAGGCCGAGGACATGCCCGCGCTGGCCGCGAACAGCGACAGCCTGGCCTTCGGCGACTTCCGGGAGGGCTACACCCTGGCCGAGCGCGCGGGCATCACCATCCTACGTGACCCCTACACGGCGAAGGGCTGGGTGAAGTTCTATGCCACCCGCCGGGTGGGCGGTGCCGTCGTGAACTTCGACGCCATCAAGATCCTCCGCGCCGGCTGAGCGCGCCAGCGGCGGGCATGCGCCCGCCGCCTCCATCCCCTTCGAGCAAAGGACAACCGCATCATGATGCGAGCCATTTCCGGCCGGATGAGCCCGGCGATCACCATTCCTGCGCAGACGCGCACGACGGACCTGAACGGCACGACCGTGGACCTGCAGGGCTTCGGCGCTGCGGCGATCCACCTGCACGTCGGCATCGGCGGCATCACCTTCGACGGCACGAATCGCCTCGAATTCGTCATGGAGCACTCCGATGACGGTTCCGCCTGGGCGGCCGTGGTGCAGGGTGAGGTGAGCGGCGCCACCGTCACCGGCACCGGCATCGTCCGCGCGCTCACGGCGGCGAAGGCAGCGGCCGACGTGCAGGAGATCGATTACATCGGCAACCGGCGGTACATCCGCCTGAACGCCGATTTCTCCGGCACCCACGGCACCGGCACGCCGATCGGCGCCGTTGTCGTGCGCGGCCTGCCCGACCTGATGCCGGCCTGATCGCCATGTGCGTTGTCGTGACCCAGGAATTCCTGGGCAAGCCGGATGGCCAGGTCTATGGCCGCCCCATCCTGGTAGGCGAGGAGCTGACCGGCGACCTTGCGGAGCTCGCGCTGCGCGAGGGCTGGGCAAAGGAGCAGAAGCCGCCCAAAGCGGTCGCGCCGAAGCCGGAAGGCGAAAGCGCCGCCTGATGCCCCCGATCCTCACCACCGTCACCCCCGCCACCGTCACGGCCCTGACCGACCTGCATTCGGTGCAGGCCGAGCTCGGCCTGAGCGGGACGACGGAGGCCGGCTATCTCCAGCGGCAGATCGCCCAGGCCTCGGCCACGATCGCTTCCTGGTGCGGCCGCGCCTTCGCGCAGGAGACGGTGCGTGAGGTCTGGCGCCCCGATCGGTGGGTCGAGAGCCTGAGCCTCGCCCGCTTCCCCGTGACCAGCATCGCCAGCGTGATCGAGGACGGCACGACGCTGGCGGCCACGGATTACGAGGTGGCCCCGGAATCAGGCCTCCTCTACCGCCTGTCCGGCGATGAGCGCACCACCTGGCGCGCCCGCAAGATCACGGTGCAGTACACCGGCGGCTACATCCTGCCCGAGCAGCCCAACCGCACCCTCCCGCACGACGTCCAGCGCGCCTGCATCCTGATGGTGGCCGCCGCCTATCTGGCGAAGGGCCGCGACCCCATGCTGCGCAGCGAAAGCGCGCAGGACGTCGGCCAGGTCTCCTATCTCGATCCGCGCGCGGGCATGGAAAGCATGCCGCCCCAGGCCGCCGCGCTGCTGCAGCCCTACCGGGTCTTCATCGTATGAGCATCCCGCGCGGCGTGCTGCGCCTGGTCTCCCGCAACGGCCGGCCGATGACGCTGCGCCGCCGCGTCGGCACCGCGCTCACCACCTTCACCAGCGCCAGCGTGACCGGCTTCCTGGTCAGCTACAGCGCGGGTGAGGTGGTGGGCCTGATCCAGCAGGGCGACGCCCGCGTGACCATCGGCCCCGATGTCGGCGCACTCACCGCCCCGCGCGACAACGACAGCCTGGTGATCGACGGCAAGGCCTGGCGCGTCATGGGCGCGCAACCGCTCTACCACGCCGCCGCGCTCGCCGGCTGGCGCCTCTGGGTGCGGGGCGGCAGCACATGACCACCGCCACCGCCTTCACCGCCATCCGCGCCCACCTGGAAGCCGAATGGACCGCAACCCCGCTGGCCTGGGACAACGAGGCCTATGCCCCGCAGGACAACACCCCCTTCGTGATGGTCCAGATCACGGGTGACCTCTGGGACCAGCACAGCATCGGCGCCGGCGAGCGCCTGGAGAACCGCTGGGAGGAAACGGGCGAGCTGCTGCTCTCCGTCATCGTCCCCACCGGCACCGGCAGCCTCCTCGCCCGCCAGCATGCCGAGGCGCTGGCCAACATCTTCCGGGGCCTGAACCTGGACGAAAGCAACATCGAATTCCGCGACATCAGCATCGGCCTCGGCGTCGCGGCCGAAGACCGCGGCCCCTGGTGGCTGCTCCCCGTGCGAATCAACTGGACCAAAGGATGAACCCCATGCGCGTGCTCAAGCCTATCACCACCCCCATGCACCACTTCCCCGCCGGCGCCGAGATCACGGCCGAGGATCTGGACGGCCCCCTGACCGTCGAGGACTGGCAGCGCCTCGGCCACATCGAAGCGCCCGCCCAGCCGAAGCAGGCCAAGGCCCCCGCCGCCCCGGCCGTCGCGCCGACTGATTCAGCGCTGAGCGACTGACCCTTCCCGGGCTCCGACCCGGCTGCCCTATTCCGGCCCCTGGGCAAGGCCGCGCATCCTGAACCGGAGCCCCTTCCATGGACAGCAACCGCCTGCGCCTTTCCAACATCCGTGAGGTCACGCTCGGCACCACGCCGGGCAGCCCGCGCATGCGCACCGCCCAGATCACGGGCGAGAGCCTCGCCTTCCAGCCGCAGAGCACGAACAGCGACGTCATCCGCGATGACCGGATGGACAGCGACCCCATCCTGGTCGGCCGCTCCAACCAGGGCGGCATCAACTTCGAGCTGATCTACCCCATGCCGCGCACCGCGCTGAGCGACTGGTTCGAGAGCGCCTTCTTCAACACCTGGGCCCAGACGCCCGAGCGCGACAATGACGGCACGGCCGACAGCGCGATCACCAACGTCGCGGCCACGGGCGGCGTCATCACGGTCACCACGGGCCCGGCCTTCGTCGTCGGGCACCTGATCCGCAACACGGGCTACGGCATCGCTGGCAACAACGGCCTTTTCGCCATCACCACCGGCTCCGCCACGGTGCCCGCCGTCGGCAACTCCCTGCTGACCGATGAGGCGGCCCCACCGGGCACCGCGCGCACGAAGGTGGTCGGCTGCCAGGGCACGTCCGGCGACATCACCGCGACGCCGACGGGCCTGAGCAGCACCACACTGAACTGGACCACGCTCGGCCTCCAGATCGGCCAGTGGATCAAGATCGGCGGTGCGGGCACCAACTTCCGCTTCGCCAATGCGGTGCTGAACGCCTATGCGCGCATCGCGGGCATCACGGCCACCGCCCTCACGCTGGATCACCTGCCCGCCGGCTGGACCACGGATGCCGGCACCAGCCGCACCATCCGCATCTTCTTCGGCGACCGCCTCCGCAATGGCGTGCTGGAACTCGGCAACAGCATCGAGCGCAGCTTCCTCGGCCAGAACACGCCGACCCACATCATCCAGCGCGGCATGGTGGTGGATCAGCTGCAGCTCAGCTTCCAGCGCAAGTCGAAGATCACCGGCAGCTTCAGCTTCATGGGCATGGATGGCGGCCAGGGCACCACGGCGAACGGCGCCAGCTATGACGCGGCGCCGCTGCCGGCCCTCTTCCCCGCCATGGCGGCCTCCGCCCATGTCGGCCGCGTGACGGAGGCCGGCGCCACGCTCACGGCCCCGAACTGGGCCAGCAGCATCAGCCTCACCCTGCGGAACAACCTCCGCATGATCGAAGCGGTGGACAGCATCGCCGCGGTGGACATCGGCTCCGGCACCCAGCAGGTGACGGCCGAGCTCGCCGCCTATTTCGGCGACAACAGCCTCTACGCCAAGATCATGGCGATGACGCCGACCAGCCTCGCCTGGCAGGTCGAGCGCAACAACCGCGCCCTCTGCTGGGGCCTGCCGCGCCTGACGCCGATGGGCGGCAACCCCAGCGCCGCCGGCCGCAACCAGGACGTGACGCTGCCGGTTATGCTCCAGGCCAGCCCCGACCCGCTGACCGGCTTCCAGATCGCGCTCGACAGGCTCGAATACGTCGAGTGATCCCCCTCCGTGCGCGCGTTCGCCACGGAGGCACCGCGCGCTGGTGAGGGGCCGGAGATTCGCGGGGGTCTCCGGCCCCATTCCCGCAACCCCGCATCCCCGAGGATACCCGCATGAAGATTTCCCAGGCCCTCCGGCCGATGGACGCGATCGAGGATGGCGTCTGGGTGGAGCCCGTGCCCGGCGCCCCCGAATTCCGCGTGAAGGCCCGCATCCGCACGGGCAAGTATCACAAGCGGATGGGCGCCCGGCAGACCGAATGGGCGCGCGTCTATGGCGGCCAGGCCGTCCCGCAGGACATCGTGCTCCGCGAGCAGGCGAAGATCCTCTTCGAGGAGTGCATCGTGGATTTCGAGGGCCTGGAGCCCTGCGCCGACTTCCCTGATGTGAGCAAGGAGGCCGTGACGCGCTACTGCGGCAGCCTCCAGGGCCAGCCGCTCTATGTGCACTTCCTGACGGCGGTCGAGATGGTGGACGGCCGCCGCGCCGCCGACACCGAGGAGGCGGTGGGAAACTCCGAACAGTCCTCGAATGGCAGCTGAGCCAGAGCGGCGAGAGCATCGAATTCCTCCGCGACGTCGCGGCCGAGGGTGACGAAGAGGCCGCCGCCCATCTCGGCACGCTGACCACCGACGTGCCGCACCTCGACGGCCGCTGGCTCTGGCTCTGGGACGCCTGGTGCGCCTTGCAGCCCTCCCGCCCACACATCGCCGCCGGCATGGGCGGCCTGGTCTCGATGCCCTGGCCCTGGGCCGTGATCGAGGAATACGGCCGCGCCACCGGCTGCGGCGTGGGTGAGCGGCAGATGCTGCACGACGTCCTCCGCAAGCTGGAGGCGGTGCAGCTGAAGCACGACAGGGCGGAGGCGAAGCGCCACATGGACAACAGCAGCACATGAACGGCGCCCAATTCGCCCGCGAGCTGAAGCTGGCCTTCGCCCCCGGCACCCTCTGGGCCGACATCGTGCAGGACCTGGCACCTCTCGCCCGCCAGGACCGTGACGATGCGATCCGCGCGGGCGAATTCAGCGCCGCCTACACCACCTTCGTGAACGGCCGCGAGGGCGCGATCGAGGAAAGCCTCCAGCCCGGCGGCGCCATCGTCTATCGGGCGCGCAGCCTGGGCGCCGCGGTGGCCATGGCGCTGGACTATCTGCGCCGCAACTCACCGGATCGCGTGACCCGCCAGGGCAGCACCCACCCGACGACGACACGCTACCGGGACAGCTTCATGGTGGGCATCTCCCGCGGCGACATGGCCGGCCGCGCCATCCCCGCCGCGAGCTTCGATCCAGAACTGGTGAGCGCCGACGCGACCGAGGCCTTCATCTACTCGCCGCTGCCCTTCTCCCGGCAGGTGGATGTGCAGCTGGTCGGCTCCCGCCGGATCCGCTTCAGCATCGAGGCGGGTCTCTTCGACCGGACCGCGGCCTATGTCCGCCGCGCCTATCCCGCGCTCTACGCCCAGCGGATCTACAACCTCGACCACCCCGGCAAGTACCGGCCGCAGAACGCCAAGGCCAGCGCGTTCCAGAGCCCGGGCGTCATCATCCGGGTGGGTTAGGGCTCAGAAATGTTTGGGAAGGCCCGCATCCTTCAATACCTTGTTGACAGTGTGCTTGGACTTGGTGCCCTGCGGGACGGAGACGGTCTGGAGGGTAATGGGGCTAAACCAGATGGTGTGGCTGCCCTTGCCTTGCCGGACGATGTAGCAGCCGGCGTCCTTCAGGATACCTTCGACAAGCCGGTCGTAATCGGCCACGGATTAGGCGGCGCGGGCAGCGCGGAGTTCCAGGTCGACAGAGCCTTCGCCATTGACCTCACGCAGATCGGCCAGCGCCTGGCGCACGTGCTTCATCAAGCGGTCAAGCGAACGGCCCTCCGCATTCAGCCCCGGATAGGTGCTGTCGGAGACATACCAAACCTTGGCCTCCTCATCGAAGGAGGCGTTGATGATGACGGTCGGGGCGTTGGTGGCGGAAGACACGGGGTTCTCCCTTTCATTCTGCGGGTGTGTGCTCAGAATGCACATTCAATTGTGGTCTAGATAGGGGTTAATTTTCCCTTGTGGGAGTCTGAGCGCGGCTGAGACGCGCGGGCTGCATGGCCCCTCGAAAAAAGTGATGCGATTTTCGGGGGATAGATTTCAGGGCTTCTTCTTCGGCTCCAGGCCAACCGGCTGGCCGGTCTCCCGATCCACCAGTCGCAACGTCCGCCCGTCTTGCTCAGGCCCCTCCTGAGGCGGCAAGGCGCGGAGGCCATAGACGCCAAGAAGCTGATTCACCCAGGCCAGCACTGTCTCAGTCGATTTCGCCAACGCCTCCTCGGCCGCCTCATGTGCGGCAGCCTTCACCTCGACCACCGTTACGCCGCGCGGCTGGCGCGTGGGGTGGGCGATCTGAAGGTCGAAACTAGCCGCGATGCGCTGCACCAGCTCGGCGTTGATGGAGCGCCCGGAAGCGCGAGCAGCCTCCTCTACGCGAGCCTTCAGCTCGGGCGGGAGGCGCAACTTCATCTGAGGATCGTCACGCGACATTTCACCACCGTGGTTCACAAAGAGCTTGACGGCAAGAAACCACCGTGGTTCCTATCGTGCATGGGACCACCGTGGTTCCTAAACATGAAGGACAAATGAGATGAGTCGTGATGACCCGCGGATTCTGATCCGTCTCCCCGTGGACCTGAAAGCCTGGCTCGCATCGACGGCCGTCCTCAACCGACGCAGCCAGAACGCTGAGATCGTCATGCGGTTGGAGGCGTCGCGGGCTGCCGAAGTGTCCGGTCGGGCGACCGGCGCCCCGACGGCGAGGGAGGCCTTGCCGGCCTAATCCCTGCCGCCGGAAACCGGCCAGCGTCCGCTGCAACGGACGGGTGGCCTCACATTCAGAAGGAAGCTCTGACGTGATTGAGAAAGCAGATACCACACGGGCGTCACGGCGCTCAATTCTTTCCGGGGCCGGCGCGATGCTGCTGCTGGCAGGTCCGGCGGTCGCGGCCTCGGCCATCGGCGCCGGCGAGACGCCCTTCCCCTCCATCGCGGACCTGGTTGCCGAGCTGGAGCGGATTAGCCGGGACCGCGAGTCACTGTTCAACGAGTACGCAAAGACCGATCCCGTCACGGGGCACCGATACGCCGAAGGGCGCGCCTACTTCGACGCGGTGAAGCCCTACGACGACGATTTCAAGCGCCTCGTGTTCCAGCTGGCCAAGACTGAAGCGCACACCCCTGCCGATATCCGCCTGAAGGCGAAGGTCGCCGAGTGGCACTTCCCCGCTGGCCCCTGGGACAAGAACGACCCGACGGGCAGCATCATGAGCAGCCTCTTCCGCGACCTGGGGGTGGTGTGATGGCCGCGGCCCCGAAAGCGGACGAGATCAACGTCCTCGAAATCCACCAGGGCGAGCTGCAAATGTGCATCCTTGGCACCTCGCCCCTCCTGTTCAACCGCATGGCCGAGAAGGCGAAGCGCGAGCTGCTGATGCCCAAGGGCCGGAAGAGCGCGGCGGACCGGGCGGCCAGCCTGAAGCATCAGCCGCTGGAGGAGTATCGGAACAGCGTCTACCGGCGCGCGGATCATGTGCGGGGCGCCACGCGGCTTCTCTTTCCGGCGCCGGCCTTCAAGAGCGTCATGGCAACGGCGGCGCTGGACCTGCCCGGCACCAAGCGCACCGAGATCGGCCGCCTCACCTGGATTATGGGCGAGAAAGTCGAGATCTATGGCATCCCGCGCCTTCGGATGGACGTGGTTCGGAGTGCCGACATGAACCGCACCCCGGACGTGCGGACGCGGGCCTGTCTCGCGGAATGGGCCTGCCGGGTGACGGTGCGGTTCGTGATGCCGAAGCTGCGTGAGACGGCGGTGGCCAACCTGATGGCGGCCGGTGGCGTCACCTGCGGCATCGGTGACTTCCGGCAGGAAAAGGGCAAGGGCAACGCCGGACAGTTTCAGCTGGTCGAGCCCGATCACCCCGACTTCCAGCGGGTGATCGAAGCTGGCGGCACCGAGGCCCAGGACGCGGCGCTGCGTGAGCCTGAAATGTGGGATGACGAGACAGCCGAGCTGATGGGCTGGTTCGGCGCCGAGGTGGTGAAGCTCACCGGCAGGAAGGCGGCGTGATGACCACCGAAGCAGAACGCCGCGAGGCTGAGCGGGCGCTCCAGGCCCTCGCCGATGCGGGTCAGGGCACCCTGACCCCGGACATTGTGGTGGAAGCCGCGCGCGACCCAGCAAGCCCGCTGCACCGCTACTTCACCTGGGATGATGCAGAGGCCGCCGCCTCCTACCGGCTGGAGCAGGCGCGAACCCTGATCCGGTCCGTGCGGGTGGTCTTCAAGGTCGAGCAGCGGGAGATCAGCGCGCCCTACTTCGTGCGCGACCCTTCCAAGCAGAAGGCGAAGCAGCAGGGTTACGCGACCCTGCCGCGCCTCCGCTCCAGCGAGGATGCGGCGCGCGCCGCCGTCATCCACGAATTCGCCATGGCAGCTGCCGCGCTAGAGCGGGCGCGGGCTGTGGCGAGCGTCCTCGGGATCGAGGGCGAAATCGTCGAAGTGCAGGGCCGTCTCGGCAGCCTGCAATCTCGGCTCCACGACAGCGCCACGGATGATCGCAGGGGCGCTGCGTGAAGATGTCACGGCAAGGCGGTCTAGGCGGGGTATGGCTAGGCTCGGTGGGGCATGGTCAGGCCGGGCGGTTATGGCACGGCGTCTCGCGGCTAGGCCCGTCAAGGCGGGGCAAGGCGTGGTCAGGTGTGGCCGGGCGGTCGAGGCATGGCTTGGCCGGGCGACGCAAGGCACGGCCGGGCGGGACTGGGTCTGGCGGTCAAGGCGCGGCTTGGTACGGCGGGGCAAGGCGGGGTCTGGCGCGGCCCCGCCTGCCGGCCGCCTTCCGGCTAGTATGAGGGCATGATGCCGGTCGCGCGGTAGGCATTAAAGCAGGCGGCCTCCGTGTTGGCGGCCGCCCACCCTTGCTGCACGCCGGCGTTGATGGCGCCGGCGATGCCAAAGCCGCCAAAGGCAGGCTGTGATCCGGCGATGTTGCCGCGGGCGCGGCAGATGATGGCGGCCTGCTGATCCTGCTGCGCGCGGGCCGTGGCGGCCTGATCAGCTAGACGCTGGCGCCGCCGGACTTCAACGGCTTCGGACAGGCGGGATTCTTCGGCCGTAATCGCGGCCTCTCGGGCGGTTGGGCCTGCCGCGGCGCGGCGGGGCGTGCCGGCCGGCTGCGGAATGGCGGCCTCGCCGTCTACATTCGCGATGGCAGCGCGGCGCACAGCTGCGGTGTAGTCCGGCGAGCCGGAAACCGCACGCTCGATGAGTTCGTTCTCGCGGGTGATTTTCGCGGCGTCGAGTGCCCGGCGGGCCCGATCTGTTGGCGTCATGGCCAACTCGGCGGCCTGTTGCTGCTGACGAAGGCTCGCCACCAACTGCCGTTCCGACTCGATGGCCCCCCTGTGGCGCTCCTGTTGCTCCGGCGTCATCACGAAGGGCGTGCCTCCAGGCGGGGCGGATGCACAACCCGTCACCGCAGACAGCGCCAGCACCAGCAGAACCCTACGCATCTTGCCGTTCCTCCATCCGAAAGGGGTACAAGCCATGGCACGCATCGGCCAGCTGATCTATGCCCCCGAGGTGCAGGACAAGGTGTCCGGCCCGCTGTCCGCCATCGGCGCGGCAGCCGACCGCACGGGCGCCGCCTTCGAGGGGCTCGACACCCGCGTCCGCCGCAACGAGGCCAGCTTCGAGCAGGTGGCGGCTCGCCTCGATGTGGTCGAGCGCGCCGCCCAGAAGGTCGAGCGCGCGACGGCCAGCTTCACGCGCAGCATGGAGCAGGCCGAGCGCCAGGCGCTGGCCCAGGGCATCGCGCAGGAGCGTCTGGCCCAGGTGCTCGCCTCCGGCGCCCAGGCGCGCGAGGCGGCGGCCCTGGCGGCCGTGCGGGGCCTCACCGCTGAGCAGCAGGCCGCTGCCCTCACGCGCGCCGGTTACGAAAACTTAGCCGCCCAGATTCAGGCCACCGCCAGAGCGCAGGCCGCGCAGGGGGAAAGCGTTTCACGCCTGAATGACGCGGCGGCAGCGGCCCAACGTGCGGCGGCGGCCCAGCAAACCTACAATCAGGCGCTTGGCGTAGCGGCGAGTGGTGGCTACGAAAGCAGGGCCGCTGACATCGCCGCGTACGGTGCGGAACTGGACCGGCTTCAGGCAAAGTACGACCCTCTGTTTGCGGCGCAGCAACGCTACAAAGCCGCCCTTGCGGAAATTGCACAGGCGGAACGCGTGGGCGCGCTGTCCGCCGCTCAAGCTGCTGCTGCCAGGACGAATGAAGCCGCACGCCTGAACGCGAACACGGCAGCGGTGCAGAGCCTCGCCGCAGCCAATGACAACGTGGTCCGCTCCAGCGGCAACATGCGGGCTGCGCTCGGCCAAGTCGGCTTCCAGGTGCAGGACTTCGCCACCCAGGTCAGCATGGGCCAGAACGCGCTCATGGCGTTCGGCGTCCAGGGCGCGCAGCTCGCCGGCTTCTTCGGCGCTACTGGTGCGCTTGCTGGTGCCGTCCTCATGATCGCCGTCATCGCCGCGCAGCTCCTCCTCGGCAAATCCGCCGCCGACGCCTTCACCGATTCCATGACGCGCCAGTCGGACGCGCTGAAAATGGTCGAGGAGGATGCGCGCCGGTACCGCGAAGGCTTGGCGGATGAAGCGCGCCAGGTGCGCGAGCTGACCGACTACTACGGCAGCCTTTCCCAGGCCCGCCAGTCGCAGGAAATGCGGCAATTCCGCCGCGACCAAGCGGACCTGGAAGGGACGCAGGACAGGCTTCGCACCGACGCGCTGGGCAGCACCTCCGGCCTGTCCCGCGCCTTCCAGTCGCAGCTCTCCGAAGCGCAGATGATGGCGGAGCGCAGTTACGGCCGCGGCTCGCGTGAATTCAATCTGATCGTCTCCAACCCCGAATTCGAGCGCATGCGCGAATTCATTGCGGTGGTGGAGGGCTTTCGCGAAACCGGCGACGTGAGCCGCGAGGCGCTGGCACGGCTCTACCAGCAAATGCTGGGTCTGGCCGATGGCTCCGATGTCGTCAGCCGCCGCATCCGCGCTCAGGCTGAGGTGATCGACGGCCTGACGGGCAAGGCGCGCGAAGCCGAGCAGGCGCAGGCGGCGTTGTCCGCGCGCGCCCAGGCTCTCGGAATCAACGTGGATTCGGCGGCGACGGCGGCGGATCGGCTGAACCGGCAGCTCGCGGCCATGTCGCGCTACGACCAGGGCATCTCCACCAACCTCGGCACCGAAATCAGCCGCCTTCAGCGCGAGTTCGCGGCGGCCTCGGTCGGTGCTGAGCGCCTGCAGCAGGTGCGCGCGCAGCTTTCCCGTGAGGATCGCCTGGAGCGCATGGTCAGCGACCGGCGCAAGGAGCTCGATGAGCGCGGAATCACGGGCGATGCGGCGACGGCCAGCCTCGAAGAGTTCCGTAGCCAAATCGAGCCGACGCTTAGCCGCATTGGTCAGCTCCAGGACGGGATTCGCGGGTTGGAGGCGGGCTTCCGCAACACGGGCAGCGCCATCCGGGAGGCTTCCCAGGAATTCCAGGATCTCCGCCGCCACACCTCTGGCCTGCTGGTCGGCAACACGGCCGATGTGCGCGGCATCGAGGAGATCGCGCGGCAGATCCGCGGGACGCAGCTAGACCCTGCGGTACGTGCCCGGGCCGAGGCCGAGGTGCAGCGCGCCGCCGAGCGCGAGGCCACGCGCCGCGACGCTGAGACGGATCGCTTCACCCAAAACTGGGGCGACCGGTTGGCGCTTGAAACGACCCGCGGCATTTTCGAGGGCACGAAGAACGGCGAGAGCGCGGCGCAGCGCTTCGGCAACATGCTCAAGAACGTCCTGACCAGCGCCGTCTCCGCCGCGCTCTCGCGCCAGGTGTTCCAGCCGCTGGTCTCGGCCGGTTACAACGCTTTCTCCAGCGGCGCGGCCGGCCTGGGCAACCTCCTTGGCTTTGGCGGCAGCACCCTCGGCGGTGCGGCGGCTGTTGCGGATCCTGGCAGCACCCAGGGCGCGATCAGCCAGCTCGGCCAGTTTGGTGCCCTGAACGCCGCTGGAAACTACGGGAACCTCGGCCCGGCCTTCATGGGCCAGGGTGCGGCGGGCACTGGCTTCGCCGGGCTGGACAGCTTCCTCAATTACCAGCTGGTAGCGCCGAGTGGTGTGGGCGGCATTCTGCCCGCCGGCGTCTCCGGCCCTCTGGCGCCCGCCACGGGCGGCCTCTCCGTCGCCGGCGCCCTCGGTGGCGCGGCCGGCATCGCGGGCGGCGCCTATGGCATCTACAGCGGCCTGGAGCGCGGCGGCATCGGCGGCTATACCACCGCGGCCGGTGGCGCCCTTTCCGCCGGCCTGGGCGCTGCCGCGCTCGCCGGCTTGGCCGTCCCCGGCATCGGCTGGGCCATCGCCGCCGGCCTCGCCATCGCGGGCGCCCTCATGCCGGGCCAACAGCAGAGCGGCCGGGGCCAGCTCTCGCGCATCAACCTGAATACCGCCAACCAATCCTTCGAGGGCCTGGGCGGTGACCGCTACAGCGCCGGCAACCGCGACGCCGCGACCAACACGGTCAACTCCATCGCGGACATGGCCCGCCAGATCGGCGACAAGCTCGGCGGCGCTCGCATCGGCGGCGATGTCGCGGTGGGCGTCACCTCCGGCCGGGGCAACGGCCCGGGCCAGCTCTACCTCCAGATCGGCGCCAACACCCAGCAATTCGCCAATGACGAGGCGGGCTCGAAGCAGCTCGCCGAGACCGCCGCGCGCCTGATCCTGGACGAATTCCGCCGCCAGGGCACCGCCACGGGCGACTTCGCCGGCATCCTCGCCGCCAGCCCCACGGTCGAGGTGCTGAGCCAGAACCTGGAATGGTATGAGAAGACCTACAAGGTCCTGACCCAGGCCACCGAGCCGGTCAGCGCCTTCCAGCAGTCCATCGACCAGCTCACCGCGCAATTCCAGCCCGCGATCGACAAGGCGCGCGAGCTGAGCCTGAGCGTGGATGCGATGACGCAGGCGCGCGAGCGTGAGCTCGCCAAGCTGGAGGAGCAGCGCCAGCTGCAACTCCGCAGCTTCGGCGGCAACCTCGATGTGCGGCGCCTCCGTGCCCAGGGCGCGGGCCAGGCGGCCGATCTGTTGGCCTTCGACCTGAATGCGGAAAATGAGCGCCGCACCGCCCGCGAAAGCCTGGAAAGCCTCGGCCTGAATGCCGAGCAGGTGGCAGAGCGTCTGGTCTGGGTGGAAAACACCCTGGCCGATGAGCGCCTCGCCGTCCTCCGCACCTATGCGGACCAGGCGCGCGCGGTCGAGGAGCAGGCGGCGGCCGAGCGTCAGCGCATCGCGGAACAGGCCGCGAGCGCGCAGATCGACAGCGCCCGCACCATCCTGGACTACCTGAACGGCCAGGCCCTCGGCGGCACATCCAGCCTTTCCCCCACGGCGCGTCTGGCCGAGGCCGAGCGGCAGTTCAACGCCGCACTCCAGGGCGGTGATGCCCGCTCCCTGACCAGCGCGGCCGATGCGCTGCTGACCAACAGCCAGGTGGTGTTCGGCGGTGCCTCGCAGGCCTTCGCCCAGCGCGAGGCGTCGGTGCGCCAGGTGCTGGTCAACCGCGGCACGGCGGCAACGAATGAGGGCGCCACGGTGGCCGCCCTCTCGCAGATGACGGCGGCCCTCACGGCCGAGCTGGCCAGCCTGCGTTCCGGCTTCGATGCCCTGGTGGCCGAGACCCGCCGCACGAACAACCAGGCGATGGTCGCATGACGGGCATCCCTGGCGACTTCATCCCCGGCACGGCCAGCGTTCCGCCGCTCCCCGCCTTCGATCTGCTGGCCCCGAATCAGCCCAGCGTCTCGGACGCCGTGCTGCTGGTCGAGGCGACGGCCACCGATGGCAGTGTCACCATCATCCCCCGCCGCCAGATCCCGGGCGACTTCATCCCCGGCGATGGACTGGCGACCGTCACGGGCGGCACGGTGCCGCTCGATTGGTCGGATCGGGACTGGACCTCGCTCCCCACCGACGCCCGCCCCGACGTGCATTTCGTCGGGCGTGCGGGGGACGTGACGATAGACCGCGCCCTGCCGCTCCGCCCCGATGGCGCGCGGCGGGTGGCGGTGGCGATTGGCGACATCGGCCTCTCCAACGGCGATGGCGCGCTGGACGGCACGGCGCGGGCCTTGGCGGTGGATGGCCAGCCCATCACGCTGAGCCTCCTCCGCTCGCGCGCCTCGGCCTATGCGGACCGGCGCGTGATCTTCCGTGGCATCGGCGCGGACTGGCGGGCGGATGCGCGCTCGCTCCGGCTGCGCGCGCGTGATCTGACCTACACGCTCGATGTGCCCATGCTCGGCACCTATGGCGGCACGGGCGGCGCGGACGGCAACGAAGACCTGAAGGGCAAGGCCATCCCGGAGGCGTGGGGCCTCTGCCGCAACCTGGCGCCCGTCGCCCTCGGCGATGGCGGACTGCAGATCTACCAGCTGCACGCCCGCCAGGTGCAGGCCATCACCGCCGTCTATGTGCGTGGCGCCCCGATCACTGCGGGCACCCAGCGCGCCACCTACGCGGCGCTGGCCGGCGCGACGGTGGCCGGCGGCACCTATGACTGGACGATCACGCCGGCGGGCAGCTTCATCCGCATCGGCTCGGACGTGGATGGCACGGTGACGGCGGATGTGCTGGGCGACGACAGCGCGGGATATGCCGGCACCATCCCCGCCATCATGCGCGCCATCATCACGCGGGCAGGCGGCACCTTCAGCGCGGCGGGCTTCGCCAATCTGGACGTGATCTGCCCCGGCGTGGCGGGCCTCTACCTGGCCGAGCAAACCACCTTCGCCGATGCGCTGACGCGCCTCGCCGCCGGCGGTGTCCTTTGGTGGGGCGATGACGGCACGGGCGTCATCACCGGCAACCGCGTGGCGGCGCCCTTCGGCAACTCGGGCATCCTGCTGGATGAGACGGTGATCGTGGCCGATGTCGAGCCGCTCGATCCGCCCTCCATCGCGTGGCGCGTCACCGCCGGCTACCGCCCCAACTGGACGCCGCAGAGCGGGGCCGATCTGGCCGAAATCCTGACCGATGCGCGCCGCCTCGAGCTGACCGAAGCGCGCCGCACGGTGGCTGTGGCCAATGCCGCCCGGCGCAGCCGCAATGCCCAGGCGCTGGATATCACCATTGAGACATTGCTTGACGATGAAGCGGAGGCCGCCGGCGTGGCGCAGAACGTGCTCTCCCTCATGCGGCCCGGCCTCGGCCTGTTCCGCGTACCCTGCAACGCCTACGCCCTCGGCCTGGCGCTCGGCTCTCAGGCGCGGCTCATCTGGCCGCGCTATGGCCTGGCGGGCGGGCTCGACGTGCGGGTGGTGGGGCAGACCATCCGGGGCCGCCGCGCTGACCTGCTGGTGATCGGCTGATGCCCGCGCTCCTTTCCTGGGTGAACTGGCTCGACCGCGCGAGTGCCGTCATCACCGCCTCCTCGCAATCCGGCAGCCTGGGCCCGACGCGCCTGGCCGAGCCGCACCTCCGCGCCCGCTGGCGCTCTGCCCCGGGCGTGGTGACGCCGCAGCTCGATGTGGATTTCGGCGCCTCCCGCTCGGTGGGCATTATCGCCCTGGCGCAGCCCGACGACGCCGGCGGCGTGGATGCGGATGGCGAGGCGCGCGGGTGGATGGCGGGCACCGACACCGTGCGCCACCGCCTGGACGTGACGACGGCCGGCGCCGGCGCCGTGCTGGATACCACCGACATCGCGGGCGGCTGGCGCGCGGGATACGGCCTGCACATCCACCAGCCGAGCGCCCCCGTCACGGCGCGCTACTGGCGCTGCAACCTCAATGCCGCATCGCTCGCGAGCGTGCCCGGCTTCGTGGATCTCGGCCGCGCCTGGGCCGGTCCGGCCTGGCAGCCCTCGCGCGGCAACATCGCCTATGGCTTCGGCGAGACCTGGGCCGACGGCTCCGAGGTCACGCGCAACACGCGCAGCGGCCTCGACTTCGTGGACCTCGGCCCGCGCCAGCGCGTGGTCAGCTTCGGCTTCCCCGTCCTGACCGAGGCCGATGGCGCGCAAATCCGCGAGCTGCAGCGCGCGGCCGGCCTCAACCGCCAGGTGCTCTTCGTGCCCTTCCCCGGCGCAGGCGCCGAGAAGGCCGCGCCGCTGATCGGCCGCCTGACCGAGGTGCAGCCGATCACGCTGCCCACCTTCGCCCGCTACGCCGTGACCTTCCAAATCCGCCAGTCTCTCTGAGGTGATCCATGATTGCTGATCGCGTTCTCCACACCAGCACGACCACCGGGACGGGCACCTATGACCTGATTGACCCGCCGAGCGGCCAGTTTCTCAGCGCCGTGGCGTCGGTCGGCTCGGGCAACCGCATGGCCTACCTCGCCGAGATGGATGGCGTGTGGGAGATCGGTTGGGGTGTGGTGACGGCGGGCAGCCCTGCCGTGCTGACGCGGAACCTCATCCGTTCCAGCACGGGCGCGCTGATCAACTGGAGCGCCGGCACCAAGACCGTCTCGAGCGTTCTGCCGGCCGATCTGGCGCGCTTCGGCGGCCGCGGGCTGATCCCGACAACGGCGGGCACGGCGAACGCGCAGACCATCACGCATGCGACGCCGCTGCGCAGCTTGGCAGGCTGCCCGGAGGTCGTGTTCCGGCCATCCATCCGCAACACCGGGGCCTTGACGCTCAATGTGGATGGCACGGGCGCCATCGCCGTCGTCACGCCGCTCGGCAATGCCTGCATCGGCGGCGAGGTGCGGGCCGGCACGCTGACCAGCGCGATCTATGACGGCACGAATTGGGTGCTGACCGCGCTGCCCTCGACCCCCACCACCACGGCGGGCATCGGCGAGAGGCGGCGCCTCCTGACAACGGCAAACCAAGCCCTGAACGCCCCTGCCGGCGGCGTCTGGATCTGCGATTTCTGGAGCTACAGCAGCACCGGGTTCACCTGGGTCAATCCCCCCAACGTGCTGGAGGTTATCGGCGGCACCGAGCTACTGCCGGCAGCGGCCAACACGATCCATACCGGCTACGCCGAGCGGATTGCCTGAGCCATGGCAGACACACGCTTCGCCCGCTGGGAAATCTGGGTGCAGGACACCGACGCCAGCACCTTCACCTTCATCACCGATGACGGTTCGCGCCTCGACCTCACCGGGATGACCTTCCGCCTCTCCATCGAATGGGTGGGCGGCGCAATCCTGCTGGTCAGCGGCACCGACCCCGAGATCGTGATCGAGGATCAGTCGGACCCCGACACGCAGGGGCAGGTGACGGTGAACCTCTCGCCGGCACAGCGCGCGCTGCTGCCCACGGATGGCCGCACCATCCTGTTCAACATCCAACGGGTGGACGCGCCCCTGAGGATTTCCGCCCCTTACGGCGAAATCATTGCGACGAAGTGGACCCAGAATGTCTAGGACCGCGATCACCGTTCAACTCCCCGGCGGCTCGGCCGACGCCAATGTCGCGCGCCGCGCGCGCCTTGCGGCAGAAGCCGCGCAGCGTGCGGTCGAGACCCTGGCCGAGCAGGTGGCTGACGATGCTGCCACCGTGGGCGGCATCAACGCCGCGCTGCCGGGCCGCGTGACCAGCGAGTTGGCGGGCCAGGTGCCCCCAGCCGTCGCGGCTGAGGTCACGGCGCAGGTGGCCCCGAGGGTGGCGGCGGCCGAGGCCGCGCGCGCCGGCGCTGCCAGCAGCGAAGCGGCTGCCGCCCTGTCGGCCGGCCTCGCTCAGGCAACATCGCTACTCTACCCCGACACCGCCGCTGGCCTCGCCGCCGTGGCCGAGGGCGGATACTTCGCCGTGCCGGGCGCGGGCGGCACCTATGCCACGCTCTATCGGGAGGTCGGGGGCGCGGCTGTTGAGGTCGGGCGGTATGCCAGCAAGGCGGCGCTGGATGAGGCGCTGGTGGGCTTCAACGACGCCCTGCCGTCGCGCCAGCAGGTGGTCACCTTCGCGCCGCCGTTCGGGGCGTCGGACTGGATTGGCCCGCTCGCCGGGGATCAACTGGTGTTCGGCGCCGACGCGAACGACATGGGGCGCTTTTCCGCGCGCGGCATCCGCGCCGAGAGCGCCGAACGCATGCCCGCCATCCCCGACTATCTCGGGCTCGGCTACCAGCATTACGACCTGACCCCATCGGGGCAGTTGGTGGGCTACACCGACGCGGCCGGGGTGCGTTGGGTCTTCAACGTCGCGGCCGATGACTATGTGCGCGACACGGGCGGGCCTGTGGTGCTGCCGGCGGTGGCGCGGGAGTTCCCGGACTCTGCGCTGGTCGAACAGATGGTCCATGAACGGGTGCGGGCCTATTTGCGCGCGGAAGGGCTGCTGCCGCTGCCGTCTTTGACGGCGATCCCGCAGCCGGCGGGGACCAGCGTAGGCGCGCCGTTCGTTCTCCGGGCTGACGCGGCGGGGTTCTCCGATTATCACTTCATCTCTCAGTGTATCCCCGTCATGGCGCTGGCCTATCGGCCGGAGCGACCGGGCCAGACGTGCATCCGGCGCTTGTTCCGCGCGGAGTATGGCAACCGCGTCGGCCCCGGCACCAACGGCGAGGAAGGGCCGGCATGGCAGCGGTTGAGCTACGTGGATATCGGGGATGACGGCCTGCCGCTGATCCTGCGCGACGGCGCTGGCGCGCCCATCCTCGATGCCTACGGCCAAGAGCAGCCCATCCGCACCGACGTCTGTTTCGTGATGCGGGCGCTGGATTACGAGGGCTCGCCGCTTTCGGTGCAGGACAGTCAGCTTCTGTTCCTGGAGGACGGCCGGTTGCTCTACACGGTGACGTGTTCTGGCACGGGCGGGCGGATCACCTGGGCGGCGGTGCTGAACAACCCGCTGACGGGCACGGCGAGCAGCTGGGATTTCGGCCCGTGGTGCCCTATCGGCACGGGCTTCTCGGCGCAGCCGCGCTACATTCGCGGCGAGGTCTATATGGCCGCTGCCAACAACCTCAACCTGGACTCGGCCGATGACGTGCCTGGCGTGCATCGGTGCGAGTTCTACAGGCTGCATTTCGGCGCGGGCGGCATTATCCGCCCCGAGAGTATCGGTATCGTCCCCGGCCCGACTGATCGGGCGCTTGGGTCATTCCAAGAGCCGAGTTTCGCGCCGTTCGGGCAGAATGGCGTGCTCTGCATCTTTCGCGTGGTGGGTGGTCAGCAACTGACCAGAAGCTTTGACGGCGGGCGCACCTGGACAACTCCGGTGCCGGTGCCGGGCGTGCTGACCGCATCGTCACAGTGCGATCTGACAATCAGCCCGAGTGGCCGGCTGGTGTTCGCGCACAATGACTCTCTGGCGCGCACGCGGCCTTCCATCTCCATTTCGGAGACGCTGATTGATCCGGTGCGGCCCTGGGAAGCGACGCAGCTTCTGGATGACCGCACCACGGTGGGTCAGAGCTATCTGACAGTGGAATTTGGCCGAGACCGCGACGGGCGATACAACGATGTGATCTACGTCTGCAACGATCGAAACCGGGGGCAGATTATTGACCCCGCGACGGGGGATTGGGCCAACTGGCTTGTCCTGCAAGTGGTGCGCGAGACGGAGGTGCTCGCCGGCACCGCGACACCCATCATCTATCAGGAAGGGCTGCGCTCGTAAGCGCGGCTGGGGAGAAGATCATGCCGACATATCAGGTTGTGGACCGGGTTCTGCCGGCGGGTGCGGGTGCTGCCACGGTCACGCGCAATGCGACGGATGAGGCGATTGCCGCGATCCCCTCGCTTCTGGCGTGGTTCGATCCGTCCACCACGCCGCCCTATGTGGAGGGCTCATCCGGGCCGAGCTTTCGGCTCAAAGACAAAAGGTTCGGCGTCCTGGCGCGCGCTGCCGTGTCGAACCGCCCCGCTGCAAGCACTATCAACGAGGAGCCTGCGCTGTCTTTCGGGGCGGACGGCACGGGCGTGACATCCGGAACGAATGGCAGCGTCATCATGGATGACGTGCTGCTGCTGGGCAGTCCGGATTACACGGTCGCTTTCGGCTGCGAGGTGCTGGCGGCGGGCGCGGGCTACCTGATCGGGACGGCCGTCGCGGCCGGCACCTTCGGCGTCAATTTCGACAGCATGGGTCGGATGTCGGTCGGCAACAATGTGGAGGCTGGTTTCACGATCCGCACGCCGTCGGGATATCGCGGCCAGCGACTGGTGGGGGTGTTGGGCTACACCGCAGAAACCGGCGCGATGTCGCTGCGGATCAACGGCGCGACGGTCGGCACGGCCACGACCACGTTGGTGCCGGCCAGCCGCCGCTTGCGCCTGGGTGGATATGGGGTCCCTGGCACCAACTCCGGCACGGGCGTTGACCTGCGCATGGGCCAGCTTCTGACCTTCGCGGCAGACCTGACAGCCGCTGGGCGCGGGACGCAGCTGGGGTTGGTTGAGGGCCGGTTGCGCGGGCTCTACGGCGTTTAGGGGGCGGGATGATGCAAGACACACCTCCACCGCACGGACCGTGGGTGCCGCTGGCGACCGAGGTAGCGCTGGCGAGCGTCGCCGCTCTGCTGGCGGGCTACGTGCGCGAGAAGGCAAACCCGCGCCCATTCTCGCTGGCCGCGCTGGGCGTGCGCTGCGCCGAGGCCGTTGTGTGCGGATTCCTCGCGGCCGGCATCGCCGTTGCCATCGCCGCCTACTTCAGGGTGAGTGACCCGCGCATGACGGTGGCGATCTCCTCCGCGCTCGGCCTGATCGGGACGGGCGTGATCTCCGATCTGGTGGTGCGCTGGATTGCGGCGCGCGCCAGCAAGCCGTGACCAAGCCGCCCGTCTCGCGGACCATCTGGCGCATCTGGCGCCGCTGAATTCCCAACATCGAAGGAGGCTCCCATGGAGCAAGTGACGGAAGCCCTCGCCGGGCTGCTGGTGGCCGTGCTGACGGCGCTGGCCGGCGTCGCGGTGCGGGCGGTGCGCGCCTATGCCGACAACCTGGTGCAGGAGCGCCTCGGCGCCGGCGCTGCCCGGGTGGCCGGGCAGATCGCGGCCGAGGTCATGGGCAATGACCAGGTGCTCGCCGCCACGCGCGAGATGATCGAATCTGGGGTGGACGCAATGGAGAAGCGCTTCCCCGACACGGCGAAGAAGATCTCTCGCGACACACTGCGCGGCATGATCACGGGCGAGTTGGGCAAGCTTGGCCAGGCGGTGCAGCGGTGAGCGCCCTCAGCCCCATCCTGCGGCAGCTCGAGGGTGGCCGTCTGATGTTTCGCTGTCCTGGCTGCCGAAGCGGGCATGTCATCCCGACCGGGCAAGGCGTTGGTCCCCGCTGGTCCTGGAACGGGGATGCCCATCGCCCGACCTTTAAGCCGTCCATCCTGGTGCGCCGCCCCGACCCTGACGGCGAGCTGCCGGAGGACGTCTGCCATAGCTTCGTCCGGGACGGGCAGATCCAGTTCTTGAACGACTGCACCCACGCTCTCGCGGGGCAGACGGTGCCGCTGCCGGAGTGGACGGCATGACCCTCCCGCACGTCGTCATCCCGCCGCACCCGCCGGAGCGGCGCCTGGGCGACCGCGTGCTGCGCCTGGGCGCATCGCGCGGGCAGGATGTGGCTTGGCTCCAGCAGCGCCTGGGCGTCGTGCCGGCGGATGGGTGGTACGGGCCGGTCACGATGGCGGCCCTCGTCGCCTTCCAGGTCGAGGCAGGCATCCTGGCGGATGGCATCGTCGGCCCCACCACCTGGCGCAAGCTCGGCCTGGTCGAGCCGGCCGCGCCGGTGGTCTTCGCGGCGCCGCTGGCGGTGGATGGGTTCACGCCCCGTGTCGAGCGCGCCCTGCGGGCCGTGGGGGCGATGGAGCCGTCTGCCTGGGCCGCCGTGCTGGCGCCGGACATGCAGCGCCACGAGATAATCACCAACGCGCGGATCGCGGGCTTCCTCAGCAACGTGACGCACGAGACGGGCGGGCTGACCCGGTTGGTCGAGAACCTGCACTACAGCTCGGCCGAGCGGATCATGGCCGTCTGGCCCTCCCGCTTCCCGACGCGGGATTCCGCGCTGCCCTTCGTCGCCAACGGCCCCGCCCTGGCCGAGCGCGTCTATGGCGGCCGGATGGGCAACACCGAGGCCGGCGACGGCTGGCGGCACCGCGGGCGCGGCGGCTACCAGACGACGGGACGGCACAACTACACTGCCCTCTCCCGCGCGACGGGCGAGGCGCTGGACCTGCTGACCGGCGAGGCGTCTCCGCTCCTGACCCGGGCGGGTGCCTCGCGCTCGGCCTGCTTGTTCTGGTCCAGCATCACGGGCAACCGCCTGGCCGACGCCGGCACCGAGGCGGACCTGACCGAGCTGCGCCGGCGCGGCAATGGCGGCCGGATAGGGCTTGAGGATGTGCTGAAGCGGGATGCGAAGATCCGAGCGGCGCTGGGGTAGCACCCTTCCTTGCGCTTTCTGCAAAGAAGCCCGGCCGGGGAGACCCGCGCCGGGCTTTTTGCGTTTCAGCGGCCTGGGTATTCTGCCGGGTAGCGTTCCGAAATGGTGCGGAAAAGGCTACGGCAAATCAGCCGTTTGGCCCATTCAGCGTGCGGTCACCTCATCCGCCATATCTCCGCTCCAAGTGATCACGTGGTCGCTTCCCCGCCCCTGAGGGTTGAAGCACCGAAGGCGAGCCGGTGCGGCGGGACGAAGTGCGGTCCGGTCGTCATCTCCGCCGCCACCTGAAGAGGCCTTTGATGCTTTGGCCCAAGCGCCGTCGCTGCTTCCGCCGATACGGCTGGCAGAGGATCCGATGCCGGCCCGGGTCAGGCGCTCGGCATCGTGGATCGGGATCTGCTGGCCTTCCCTGTCGCGGTGATGCACGAGGCCGCCCACATCTTGCTGCCAGGCAAGCGGAGACAACTCGTCCGCCAGAGATTGGCTTTTGCCTCCGCACCGCACTCACGAGATGCAGGCGCTTGCCGGAGACATCGGCGGCGCGCCGGGGATTGTTCTGGCGCGGATGCCGAAAGAAACATGGCTTTGCCGGGCGCCCCTCCAGGGGCTCAGACTGTCCCACACCTGAACGAACGAGCGTCAAGGCGCACGAATGGCCAACCCGCCGCGCCCGAAAACTCCTCTAACCGACATCCTGCTGTGGACGCCTAGCCAGCCTCCGGCTCGGATTTCTTGGCGTCCTACCGCTTCGTGGCAGAAGGATGGAGCGTATCCAGCGGTGCTGAATCCAGGTGCCCGAGAATACGCTTCAGCGCCGCGATGTTGGTTTCGTCTTCGGCGCTCTCGAGCGCTTCCTCCAGCACCCCGCGGATGTCCTCGACGCCGACCCGCTCCATCTCCCAATTCGGGTACAGACGCGAGCGCTTCTCCACACTTCGGTCCAGCGTGACGATGTCGTGATGGCGCGGATCGCCATGAAGGCTCGCGACCAGGCTTTCCACCTGGGCCGGCGGTCCCTCGATCCACTGGAAGAAGACGCCGCCGCCAAAAACCAGCACACCGGTGATGTCGCGGGCGACATTGCGGCGTTGAGACAACTCGATGATGCGGTCAACCTCAGCGTCGTCTATGCCTTCGGCGGCGAGACTGCAGTATACGAAAGTATCAAGAACAGGCCCGGCGTAGCCAGAGTCAGCGTCGCCAGGAAAACCGAATTCGTCGAACATGGGTCAGCTCGCCTTGTCTCTGCCGGGCCGGCCGCGCCATCCGGTGGTTGAGGCCAAGTCTAGCGCATGTCTCGGATTTGGATAAGGAAGGATTGGAGGCCGCCCCCGGCCCCGCTCCGCGCAACCGCCAGCTTCGGCGCAACTGGCGCGTGACCGCCACATTTGCCAAGGCTCCATTCGGGAAATCCTTCCGCCACACGCCGGGTAGGGTGGCAGGTTGCCTAGGGTTATCGGGGCAGACCTCTCGACCAGCGCGCCAGAGGGACTGCGGAGACCGGCGCCCTGACGGCTGCCTCTCTCCAGGCCTGCTGACCGGGGCCGCGACGCGGAAAGCACCAACACTCAGCCAAATTCCGCTCCCGCACGGTCGGCACTTATCCGCTTATCCCAGCGCATGGCCGAAATCCGGCCTCAGAGCCAGAACACTGTAGTATAGTGGCTGGGATCTGCTGAAGACCGCAAACCGTTGGGTCGCAGTCCAGCGTCGCGGCCACATGGCCCCCATCCCTGAGGCGCATGGTGCCACGGGCAGTGCCTGCACCGACAACCGACCCGCCTCAACAGCCCTGGAGTTGCCGAACAGCTGGATCAGAGACAGCCGGACGGGGCTCGCTTTGGCCGCAAGCGGGTCATGAAGGATCGCCTCCATGATGAAGCCACCCAACGCCAGTGACTTTCCGGTCGTCTGCGTCGGTGGCTCGGCCGGCGGGCCCGATGCCTATATCCGCCTGCTGAAGAACATGCCGGCTGATATGGGCGTCGCGATTGTCATCGTGAACCATCTCCGCCTGGTGGCCACGCTGCTTCACGAGCTCCTGCCGCGCCACACGCAAATGCCGGTCGAACTCATCGGTGAAGGGCTCATCCTCGAGCCCAACCACGTCTTCATCATCCCCCCGCAGCGTGATCTGCATGTCGTCAACGGCCAATTCCGTCTCAGGCCGATCTCCAAGCCGCGCGGCTGGCCCGATGTCATCACGGTGTTCCTCCGCTCCCTGGTCAACAACTGGGATGGCCAGCTCATCGCCGTCATCGTCTCCGGCTTCGACGGAGACGGTGCCGCAGCACTTTGCAGCATCAAGGATGAAGGCGGAATCACGATCGCGCAGAAGCCGGAGACCGCAACCCAGCCGGACATGCCCGAGAGTGCGATCCGGAGCGGCTGCGTCGTTTATGTGCTTTCGCCGGAAGACATCGCGCGGACCATCATCAGGATTGCCCGGCACGCCGCCATGTGATCGGCCGGGCAAGCGAAACGTGGCACGGCCGCCGGGGCAACCCATGCGGCGAGGCCGAGCCGCGCGCGGGCGGCGGCAGCCCCCTGCGACGCGGCCAGTGTCTGAAGCATCCGGGCGGCTTGGTCACTCGGCGTTTACCGAGCGCGGCGTAACCGAAATCGCAAACTGGTTCGGGGCTCGAAAATCGAGCCATCGCCAGCGCCTGGTTCGGAGAATCCGATGAAGCGCCTGCCCGCCGCCCTGCTCGCCACCACCGCGCTGGTGGCCGTGATGTCCCTGGCACGGCCGGCATGGAGCACGGGCGGCGCGGGCGGCAATGGCGGCGCCGGCGGGGCGAACAGCGCCACGGCCAGCGGAGGCGCGGGCGGCAACCGGACCGGAACCGCCGGGGGCGGCGGCGGCGGGGCCGGCGCCACGGGCGGCGCCGGCGGTTCGGCAGGCGCGGGCGCGGGCGGGGCTGGCGGCGCCACCGCCGGTGCAGCCGGCGCGGCCGGCCAGGACGGGGCCGGCATTGGCGCTTCGGGCGGCGGCGGCGGCGCCCATGGCGCCGTGGGCGCGATCCTGCCCAGCGCGCCGACCACGGGTGGCCAGGGCGGTCAGGGCGGCCAAGGCAGCGCGGGTGGCAGCGGCGGCGGCGGCGGCGCGGGCGGCTGGGGGACCGTCGTGACAGCCAATCCCGGCACCGTCACCCTGAACGCGACCATCACCGGCGGAAATGGCGGCGATGGCGGCAGCGGCGGCGGGGGCGGGCTGAATGGCGGTGGCGGCGCGGGCGGCACCGGCCTCCATCTCGGATCCGCCGTGACCAGGGTGACGATCAATGCCGCGGTCACCGGCGGCCATGGCGGCAATGCCACCTCGCCGGCCGCGGCCGGCGCCGGCGGCGCGGGCATCGCCATCGGCACCATCTTCACCACGAACCTGGTCATCGGCGCGGCCGTCTCGGGCGGATTGGCAGGCAATGGCGGCGCGCAGGGCTTCGCGCTCAGCACCGGCACCGCCGGTGCGCATCGCCTGACCATGGCGGCGGGCGGCTCCCTGAACGGCGGCATCAGCATCGGCACCGGCTCCACCCTCACCCTAGCCCAGGCCACGGATGTGACGATCTCCAACGTCATTTCCGGTGGGGGGAACCTGGAAATCGATGGCACGGGCATGGTGACGCTGAGCGGGGCAAACACCTATTCGGGCGGCACGGTGCTTCTCTCGGGCGCCGTCTCGGTGGCAGCGGATGCGGCGCTCGGCCAGGTCAATACCGGGGTGGGGCTGCGGATGACGGGCGCCAGCCGGTTGATCACCACGGCGAGCATCTCCAGCAGTCGCAACATCACCCTCAGCGGTGTCAACGGGGGCGTCTTCGCCCCCGCGCTCGGCACGGTGCTGACCCTGACCGGGACCATCACCCAGAGTGGCACCCCGACCGCCGGCTTCACGGTGGCGGGCCAGGGCACGCTGATCTACGCGGGCACCGGCGCGCCCCGCATGACGGCGATCAACACGGGCGCCACCCTGCAGATCGGCGCCGGCGGCACGACGGGCAGCCTGGGCACCGGCCCGATCACCAATGAGGGCACGCTCATCCTCAATCGCTCCAACACGCTCACGATGAACAATGCGATCTCGGGCACGGGCGGCTTCATCCAGGCCGGCACCGGCATCACCAGGCTGAGCGGCGCCCTCAGCTACACCGGCCCGACCCGGGTGGATGCGGGGACGCTCGCCTTCCTCAGCGACGGCCTCTTCTCGGGCGGCACCTCGCGCTTCGAGGTGGCCAGCGGCGCGACGCTGAACCTCACCGGGCTGAGCGGCGTGCTCGCCGCCGGCACGCTGGATGGCGGCGGCGCGGTCCAGCTGCCGACGACCGGCCAGTTGAGCCTGAATGGCGACAGCAGCTTCTCCGGCGTGATCTCGGGCGGCGCAGCGCTGCGGCTCGCGGGCGGCACCACCATCCTCTCGGGCAACAACACATTCACCGGCGGCACCACGATCGAGGCCGGCGCCACGCTGCAACTGGGCCAGGGCGGCGCCACGGGCGCGGTCCCCGGCGCGATCGAGAATCATGGCACGCTGGCCTTCCACCGCAGCGACGCCGTGGGCATGGCAGCGGCGATCAGCGGCACGGGCAACCTCGTCCAGATGGGGCCGGGCACGCTCACCCTGACCGGCGCCAACACCTATGCGGGCACCACCACCATCACGGGCGGCACGCTGCAGATCGGCGATGGCACGGCGAGCGGGACGCTGGGCGGTGGCGCCGTGGTGAACAACGCGACGCTCGCCTTCGCCCGCCCCGATGCCATCACCTTCGCCCAAGACATGACCGGCAGCGGCGCGCTCCAACTCCTCTCCGGCACCGTGACGGCGACGGGCAGCCTGGCCCATGCCGGTGGCACCAGCATCGCCAGCGGCGCGCGGCTGAACATCGGCCAGGGTGGCACCGCCGGCAGCCTCGCCGGGGATGTGGTGAACCACGGCACGCTGAGCTTCGCCCGCAGCGACAACGTGACCTTCGCCGGCGCGATCTCGGGGCCCGGCGGGCTGCAGCAGAACGGCACGGGCACCCTGACGCTGACCGGGGCGAACACCTACACCGGCCCGACGGTGGTGAATTCCGGCACGCTCTCGGTGAACGGCTCCATCTCCGGCGCCTCGGTCATCACCGTGGCTGCGGGCGCCACGCTCGGCGGCTCGGGCGAGCTGGGCGCGGTGACCGTGCCGTCCGGCGGGACCATGGCGCCGGGGAATTCCATCGGCACGATCAACCTGGCCGGGCTCACCTTGGCCGCCGGCTCCACCACCGCGATCGAGATCGAGGGCCCCGCGCATGACCGGATCAACGTGACCGGCCACGCCACGCTCGGCGGCACCCTGCGCCTGCTGCCGCTCGGCGGGAGCTACAGCTTCGATACCAGCTACGTCATCATCCAGGCCGGCAGCATCACCGGGCGCTTCGCCACGGTCACGACGGAAGGCAGCTTCGGCGCGGGTGTCACGCCGACCCTGAGCGTCACGGAAACCCAGGTGCAGCTGGCCCTGGCGCCCGCGATCCTGCTGCCCCCGCCCGCGCCTGAGCCCGCGCTGGAAATCACCGCCCCGGGCAAGCCCGGCATCGCACCAGCCCCAGGCATCCCCGGCTTCCTGACCTATAATCTGCGCGCCACGGCGGCCGCGCTGGATGCCGCCAACCGCGCCGGCGGCGACCTCAACCCCTTCTTCGCCGTCTACAACCAGCCCTCCGCCACCATCGGCCTGGCGGTGAACCAGCTCTCCGGCGAGGTCGCGACCAGCACGGGCGCCATGGGCTTCGCCGCCGGCGAGCAGTTTCTCGCCACGCTGCTGGACCCCTTCGGCCAGGGGCGTGCGGGCATGCGGCTCCGTGATGGGGCCGACACCGCCGGGAACGGCCAGCGATACGCCGTCTGGGGCAGCGCGACGGGCGTCCAGAACCGCACCACGGGCGATGCGCAGGATGGCACGGCGAGCCGCACCACGCGCACCGCCGGCTTTGCCCTGGGGCTCGATCATCGGATCGGCGCGCAGGGCATGGCAGGCCTCGCCATCGCGGTGGGCGAGGGCAGCGCCTCCCTGGCGAGCGGCCAAGGCCATGGCACGGCCAATCTCGGCCAGATCGGCGCCCATGGCAGCACGCGCCTGGGCAGCTTCACCCTGGCCGCGGCAGCCGCCGTCACGGTCATGGATGTCGACACCCGGCGGACGCAATACGTGCTGGGCAGCGACCAGCAACGGGCGGGGTTCAGCGCGCGGGTCACGTCCCTGCGGGCCGAAGCGCGGCAGGATGGCCTCGTGGCGGGCGGCTTCCGGTTCCAGCCATTGGCGGCGATCCAGTGGCAGCAGGTCCAGAATGACGGCTACACCGAGCGCAGCCCCATGACCGGCACCGCGACGGGCCTCACGGTCGGCGGGCAAAGCCAGACCTCGCTCCGGGCCGAGCTGGGCGCGCAGCTGCGGGGCGCGGCGCAGCTCGGCCCGGTGCCCGTGCAGGGCTTCCTGCGGGCGTCCTGGGCCAGCTACCTGGTGCGCGACGCCGCGATGGCGGTGGGCTTCACCTCCTTGCCGGATGCGGGCTTCGCGGTGCGGGGCGCGCGCGGCGATGCCCATGCGGCCCTGGTCTCGGCCGGGTTGGAGCTGCCCATCATGCGCGGCTGGACGCTGGGCGCGCGGCTGGATGGCGAGGTCTCGGGCCAGGTGACGCAGCTGGCCGGGACAGCTCGCCTCTCCGCCCGCTTCTGAACCTGGCCCGCACCCTGGCTCAATGCGCGGCGATGCGCCGCCGCACCATCCGCACCTGGCCCGTCACGCCGCAATCCTTGGCGCGCACCAGCTGCGCCTCCGCCGCCGCGCGCGAGGGCAGCGGATCGGAGATCACGACGTAGAAATCCGGCGCCAGCCCCTCATAGAAATTGCTGTCCTCGGCCGCGACCTGGATGCCGCAGGCGAGCAGCTTCCGCATGGTGGCGAGGTCCGCCTGGTTTCGCGTCGAGCTGTAGAGGTTGTGCGGCTGCATCGCCGTCCCCTGGGCCAGGGCAAGGGCCGCCGGCAGGGTGAGCGCAAGGGCAAGAATCAAGTGTCGCATGGCCATTCCTCCGGGGCAGTTCACGACGTGGCCACCGGGCGGCGCACGGCGGAAATCTTCTGGTTCATATAGACGCCGGCCATCACCGGCGCATGCAGCGGCGCCTCGCCTGGCGCCACCGTGCCGGGCAGCGCCTCGACCGGCGCGTCGAAATTCGGGTGGCAAAAGAAGCCGAGCGAGAGGCGCGGCTTCGCCCAGCCGGCCCCCTCGGGGTTTACCACGCGATGCACGGTGCTGACCCAGCGCCCATTGGTCCATTGCTGCATCAGGTCACCGATGTTGATCACATAGGCGCCGGGCGGCGGCTCCACGGGCGCGAAGCCGCCATCGGGGCGCTGCACCTCCAGCCCCATGCCGCCCTCGGCCGGCGGCATCAGGATGGTGAGGCTGCCGAAATCGCTGTGCGCGCCCGCGCGCAACTGCCCCGGCACGGGCGGCGTGGTGCGCGCGGCGTAATGCAGCGCGTGGAGGGCGGCGAAGTGATTGTCGATCTTGTCGTCAAAGAACCGCATGGGCAGGCCGAGGCCCGCCGCGAAGGCGCGCATGATCTCGGTGGAAAGCCGCTCCATCTCGCGGAAATAGGCGGTGAAGGCGGGACGCAGCCCGGCCGGGCGCGCGGGCCAGAGATTGGGCTGGTAGAAGGGCCGCGCCTCCGGGATGTCGGCATATTGCGTCCCATCCGCCGCGGGCCGCCCCATGGAGAAGAGTGTTCGCATGTCGGGCGGCGTCTCCACCCCGCGCGAGCGCGCGAGCGTGTTCGTCTCGGGCGGCGTGTAGCCACGCAGGAAGGTGCCGGGCGGCGGGCGGACGGCTTGCTTCTCCTCTTCCGGCAATTCGAAGAAGGCGAAGGCTTCGCGCCGCACCTCGCTGATCAAATCGGGCGAGACGCCATGCCCCTCGATGATGAGGAAGCCGATCTCGCGGCAGGCCGCATCCACCTTCGCGCCGAGGGCCGCGATGGCAGCCTGGTCGGTGCCGCGAATGGGGCTGAGATCGAGGACGGGGACGGCACTCATGCGCTCTCTCCTGCGGTGGCGGCGATGATGGCGGCGAAACCGCCATCGGGTGGTCCCTGCCCCTCGGCCCCGCCCGAAACCAGGACCGCGCCATGGCCGATCAGCGCGCCGAGCATGGCCCCATAGGCGGCGCGGGCGTGGCGATGCATCGCCACGTCGTTGTCGAGGTGCATGGCATGCGGCAGGCCACGGATCAGCCCATCGCGCGGGGCGTCGCCCTTCGAGATCACGGCCAGCACCCGCGCCGATTCCGCACGCGGCAATTGCGGCGCGGCGGTGAGGCCGAGCCGCGCCAGGATGGCGGCCGCACCCGGCGAATCCAGCGGGTCCTCCAGCAGGCCCGAAGCGATGGCGGCGCGCGGATCGCCACCCGGCCCGTTGGCCAGCAGCAGGATCTGCTGCCCCGGCCCGTCATGCCGCGCCACGACGAAGGCGGCATGCGCGAAGCACTCCGGCTGATCGAGCCCGATCGCCGGAATCTGCCCCAGCGCAAGTGCCACACCCTGCGCGGCCGCGACCCGCACGCGCGCATCCTGCCCCGCGCGCTCCGCATCGGAGGGCGCGCGCACCAGCACGAGGCCCACCTCAGCCGGATCTGTGAGGCCGAGCCGCGTCATCGCGGCACGAACCATCGCGGCCGTCGCCATCGCATGCAGCACACCGCCCTGGTCCTGCGGCGCGATCACCGCGCGCTCGACCGCGGCCAGCAGGCCGGACGCCCCCGCCTGCCCGCGCGACCAGATGACGAGATGCGGCGAGACCGCGCCCTCGGCGCCCCCCGAGACCAGGATGGGCACGCGCTCCGCCACCGCCTGCTCATCCAGGCCGAGGCGCCGTCCGATGGCCAGGCGCAGCAGCAGATCCACCCAGGGCTTGGTGAAGTCGTTGCGCAGGCCGTTGCCGCGCGTCTTGCACCAGATGGAGACGATGTCGGCCGCCTGCAGCCGCCCATCCTCCAGCATGGCCTCGAAGGCCGCGAGGTCGTCGGGGGCCGCCATGGGCAGGCGGGTGGGGAGGATGGCGGTCATGCGCGGGCGTGGGCTCCCTGCGAGCGCTCATCCTGGGCCGCAGCGGGCCGCTTGCGAAGCGCCCAGGGAGCGGGCGGATGCGCGGATGCCAGGCATGCCAGGGAACGAGGATGCACCCGCTTCACCGCGCGGGGGCCCCCGCGGCGACCCAGGCGATGATCCGCGCCCGGTCCTCATCCGTCAGCTCGGTGACGTTCCCGGGCGGCATGGCCTCGGTCTGCACCTGCTGGCGCATGGCCGCGGCCCAGCGCCGGATCTGCGCCGGGCTGTCCAGCATCACGCCCTTGGGCGGGGCCGCGATCCCCTCGAATGTCGGCCGCGCCGCGTGGCAGGAGGCGCAAGCCGTGGCGATGATGGTCTGCACCTGCTCGAAGCTCGGCACCTCGGCGCCGGCGAAGCGCGGATCGGGCCGCGGCGCCACCAGCAGCGCCAGCAGCCCGAGCGCGACCACGCCCCCCACCGGCAGCGCCCAGTTGGAGCGGCCCGAATGGCGCAGCACGAAGAATTGCCGGATCATGGCGCCCGCCACCGCGATCAGGATCAGCACCAGCCAGTTGAATCGGTGCTGATACAGCATCGGGTAGTGCGGGCTGATCATCAGGAGCAGCACGGGCAGCGTGAGATAGGTGTTGTGCACGCTGCGCTGCAGGCCGCGCTTGCCATGGATCGGGTCGGGCGCCTCGCCCGCCTCGATGGACTTCACCATTTTCTTCTGGCCGGGGATGATCACCATCGCGACATTGGCGACCATGATGGTGCCGGTGATGGCGCCGACCAGCAGGAAGGCCCCGCGCCCCGAGAAGACATGCGTCGCGATCAGCGCCAGCACCACCAGGAGGCCCGAGCCCGCCAGCAGCAGGTTGCGCTCATTCGTCATGCGCTTGCAGAGCATGTCGTAGCCGACCCAGCCGGCGACGATCATCACCAGCGAGAGCGTGATGGCCAGCCAGACCGGCATGTCCAGCACCTGCGGATCAATCAGGTAGGTGCTCGCCTGGCCCCAATAGATGAGGACGAACAGCGCGAAGCCGCTCAGCCAGGTCCAATAGGCTTCCCATTTGAACCAGTGCAGGGTCGTGGGCATGGCCTCGGGCGCGCCCTTGTATTTGCGCTTGTAGTAGAAGCCGCCGCCATGCAGCGACCATTGCTCGCCGCGGACCAGGGGGTTGCCGTCCTTGGGCGCCTCCAGGCTGTTGTCGAGGGCGATGAAATAGAAGCTCGCCCCGATCCAGGCGATGCCGGTGATGATGTGCAGCCAGCGCAGCAGCAGATTGGCCCATTCGGCCAGATAGGCGGCATCGAGTTCCATCAGCTGCCCCGGTAGCTGGTGTAGCCGAAGGGCGAGACCAGCAGCGGCACGTGGTAATGCGCCTCATCCGCCAGGCCAAAGCTGAGCGTCACCTCGTCCAGGAAGGGCGGCTCGGGGAGCTTCACGCCTTGCCCGCGGAAATAGGCGGCGACCTGGTAGACCAGCTGGTAGCGGCCCGGCTGGTAGCTGGCCTCGGGCAGCAATTCGCCGGGGGCCCGGCCATCGGCGGTGGTGACGCCCTCGGCCAGCTTCACCCGCGCCTCGCCCTCCAGCCGATACAGGGCAAAGCCCATCCCGGCGCCGGGCCTGCCATGCGCGGTGTCCAGGACATGGGTGGAAAGACGGCTCATCGCGTCACCTCGTGTTGCGGTGCAAAACTGGCGCGCGGCGCATGCCATGGCAAGCGCGAAGACCAGCCCCGCCCGCCTTGCCCCCCTTGGGCCCTTGATCCCCCCGCCCCCGCGCCGTAAGGCCCCCGGACGAGGAGCCCTTTCCATGCCCGACACCAGCGTCGCCCCGAATCTCGTCGCCGCCGTCAGCGAAGCGCGCCAATGGCAGCGCCTGATGGAGATGGGCGAGCTGGGCGGCTTCCGCGACGCCGACGGGCATTGGGGCGTGAACCGCGCCTGCTTGACGGAAAATGACCGCAAGTCCCGCCGGCTGCTGATCGCCTGGGCCGAGGCGGCGGGGCTGACGGCCAGCGTGGATCGCCTCGGCAACCTCTTTCTCCGCCACGAGGGCACGGACCCCACGCTCGCGCCCGTGCTGACCGGCTCCCACATGGACAGCCAGCCCGCCGGCGGCCGCTTTGACGGCATCTGGGGCGTGGTCGCGGGCCTCGAAGCCGTGCAGGCGCTGCGCGAGGCGGGTGCGACCACCCGGCGCCCCATCGAGATCGTCGCCTGGACCAATGAGGAGGGTGGCCGCTACGCGCCGGGCTGCATGGGCAGCATGGCCTATGCCGGCTACCGCCCGCCCGAGACCTGGGACAGCGTGCTGGACAAGGACGGCATCCCCTTCGGCACCGCGCTCACGGAGATGCTGGCCACCGAGAGCGACATCCCCCGGCGTCCGCTCGGCGTGGTCGAGGGCACGGCCCCCTACGCCTATGTGGAAGCGCATATCGAGCAGGGGCCGACGCTGGAATCCCAGGATGCCGATATCGGCATCGTGACCGGCATCCAGGGCAGCCGCTGGTTCCTGGTCGAGATCACCGGCAAGTCGGACCATGCCGGCACCACGCCCGTGGGCCTGCGCCGCGACGCCGTGCAGGACATGGTGCGCGCCATCAACGCGCTGAACACCCTGATGCATGACCCGACGGACACGCTGCGCTTCACCGTGGCCTCCATCGAGATCCTGCCCAATTCCTCCAACTCGGTGGCGCAGACCGCGCGCTTCACCATTGATCTGCGCCACCCGGACAACAGCATCCTCCAGCCGCGCGGCAATGCGATCGAGGGCGTGGTGCAGGCCGCGATGCGCTTCTGCACGGCCAAGGTGATCGAGCGCTTCAGCGCCACACCCACCGTCTTCAACCCGCTCGTGCCCAATGCGGTCGAGGCCGCGGCCCGCGCGCAAGGGCTGCGCGCCATCCGCCTGCCCTCCGGCGCCTTCCACGACGCGCAGTTCATGCATCCGCTCTGCCCGACGGGCATGATCTTCGTGCCCTGCCGCGGCGGGGTCTCGCATCATCCATCCGAGTATTCCGAACCCTCCGAGCTGGCCGCCGGCGCGCGCGTGCTGGCCCAGGTGCTCCTCGACCTCGCGAACAGCTGAACCATGCCCTTCCAGACCGGTGGTAACCCCATGAGCGACCAGCTTTCCCTCCCCAAGGAGCGCATCCGCGCCCTGCTGCTCGAGAACATTTCCGACACCGCGGTCGAGCTGCTGGGGCAGGAGGGCTATTCCAATATCGGCCGCGAGAAGAAGGCGCTGGAGGGCCAGGCGCTGGTGGATGCCGTGCGCGGCGTCCATATGCTCGGCATCCGCAGCCGCACCACCATCACGGAGGAGGTGCTGGCCAATGCCGACCGGCTGATGAGCATCGGCTGCTTCTGCATCGGCACCAACCAGGTGGATCTCGACGCCGCACGCCAGCGCGGCATCCCGGTATTCAACGCGCCTTTCAGCAACACGCGCTCGGTCGCCGAACTGACGCTGGGCGAGATCGTCATGCTGCTGCGCGGCATCTTCCCCAAATCCAACGCCGCCCATCGCGGCGAGTGGGACAAGTCGGCCGATGGCTACCGCGAGGTGCGCGGCCGCACGCTCGGCATCGTGGGCTATGGCAATATCGGCAGCCAGCTCTCGGTCCTGGCCGAGGCCTTCGGCATGCGCGTCATCTATTTCGACACGGCGGCCAAGCTGCCGCATGGCAATGCGAGCCGCTGCGCCAGCCTGGATGAGCTGCTGCACTGGTCCGATGTGGTGACGATCCATCTGCCGGAGACGCCGGCGACCATGAACCTGCTGGATGCCGACCGCATCGCCAAGATGAAGCCGGGCGCCTTCCTCATCAACAATGCGCGCGGCACGCTGGTGGATGTGGATGCGCTGGCCGCCGCCCTGCGCGCGGGCCATCTGGCCGGGGCGGCGCTCGACGTCTTCCCCGAGGAGCCCAAGCGCAATGGCGACCCCTTCGTCTCGCCCTTGCAGGGCATCCCGAACGTGATCCTGACGCCGCATATCGGCGGCAGCACGGAGGAGGCGCAGTCGCGGATCGGCGAGGAGGTGGCGCGCAAGCTCGCCGACTACTCCGACACGGGCAGCACCGAGGGTGCGGTGAATTTCCCGCAGGTGGCGCTGCCCGCACGGCCCACCGGCACGCGCTTCATGCATGTGCATCGCAACGCGCCGGGCGTGCTGGGCAATGTGAACCAGGTCTTTGCCAAGCGCGGCGTGAACATCGCGGGCCAGTATCTCCAGACCGATGGCGAGATCGGCTATGTGGTCGTGGATGCGGGGGCCACGCGCGATGGCGACGCCATCCTGGCGGAACTGCGCGCCCTGCCGCACACCATCCGCGCGCGGCTGCTCTACGAGCGGGAATAGCCGCCTCACGCCATCAGCAGGCGGACGGAGCGCGGCATGTTCGGCCGCCCGCCCGCGATGCCGAAGACTTTTCGGAAGGCCGCGCCCTTTTCGAGGATGAAGCGGCGGAACCGGCCGGGGTCCGGATGTTCGAACTCGTGTTTGAACATCGCCACCAGGGTTTTGGACAAATCCGGATCGGCCACCAGCCAGGAAGGCCCTGGCAGGGCTTCGAGAAGGCCCAACCGTCTCGCCAGCACAATGATTCCCAATCCGCGCAGGCGCGCGGCACGCCGGGCGCCGCGGAAGATGACGCGGCGCAGCTGCTGGAGCGGGTGCAGCGGGCCCAGCTCCTTCAGGGCGATGAGCAGGTTCTCCCAAAGGCCCGCATGCGTCAGCCGGCGGAAGTGGCGCGCGATGGTGCCGTGGGCGCCGTAATGCGCGGGCAGTTCCCGCCAGGGCGCATCGGTGGAGAGCAGGAAAAGGATGGCGTCCATCCGCTGCCGGAGGTCCGCCATGGGGCGGCCGGAAGGGTGGTCCTTGACCACATAGGGGCGCAGCGCGGCCCATTGGCGGTCGGAGAGGGCGGTGAAGGGGACGCGCTGTTTCATGTCAGGAATTTAGTCCTGAGGGGGCATGAAAAGCAAGAAATTTGGCGAAAACTTCGCGATTCCAGTGACTTGCAGGCGCCGCCCCATTGTTGCGCCGCGCCAAGGACCATGCCACGCTGCGCCATGTTCTTGATCTCCCCGGCCGTGTCGCGCGGCGCGCCGCCATAAGGGCGGCCAGCCCGCCCCACCC